>Ga0307433_1000005_pt1 | contig 234820 bp, 222 predicted proteins | sample SalMarWE160210MG_FD_202166 | JGI IMG/M metagenome (GOLD analysis project Ga0307433, IMG submission 202166) | Salt marsh sediment microbial communities from the Plum Island Ecosystem LTER, Massachusetts, United States - WE1603-210 | ecosystem: Environmental > Aquatic > Marine > Intertidal zone...
AAAAGTCTATTTTGGTGGCGGGGCACATTTCAGAAACTGGCTGGCTCAATACCAAGAGCTAGGATTTGAAATAGAGGTGGAAGAGATAGACTCCACAGGGTTTAAATGCTTTGAGGAGAGTGGTGAAAAAATGCATAGGATTTGGATAAAAGAGGAACGTAGTTAGCAAAGGTGGAGGGGGGTGCAAATAAGCATGGAAGGACAGCGTAAACACGAGAATTGAAACGGAAAATCGCTGAGGCTTTACCGGAAGGTAACTTTGATATAGAAATGCTTCGTCTGTGGCGATCGCGTTCTAGCTGAGGCAGACTCTTTTTATCAAGGTTCATCCTACCGCGGGCAGCTTGAGAGATGAAAGAATTAATGAGAAGGCTATCTCAACTATTGATTGAATTACACGGAGGTAGACGAGAAGTCGATTAGAAGAAACAAAATAGAGGAGGAAGTATGAAAGTATGCATTATCGGTGCCGGAGATGCCGGGGCAATAGCAGCACTGCAGATTCGCCGTTTGGACAGGGAGGCAGAGATCAATATATTCAGTAAAAGGACGGAGCTCGGATGCCCACCCTGTGAAATGCCTCTGGTGTTAAGCGGAACCGTTGCCCACTGGGAAGAATTGGTTCGTGGCTTACGCACTAAACCATTTTATGAAAAAAGAAGCATTAATATCCATCTAAATACCGAGGTTACCGATATCTTCAGGAAGGAGAAGTACGTGGTCGCTAGGGGTCAAAGATATGACTATGACAAACTGATCCTAGCCTTGGGTGCTATACCATCTCTGCCTTCCTTTTCTGGACTGGACGGTAGAAACGAATTTGTGTTAAGCACCGACATGGCTGATGGTGTAGCCCTAGGGAACATCATTCCAAAATATGATAAAGCAGCCATTGTCGGAGGTGGCTTCATAGGCCTGGAAATAGCTGCGGCTCTAGAGTCGAGAGGGTACCCTAGGGTCTACCTATTAGCTAGACGGGATATTCTGCGTGCTCACCTCGATAAAGACATGGCGGAAATATTAGAAGCCGTGATTAAAGAGAATGGAGTGGAACTAATCCCGCATGCCAGAATAGAGAACGTAAGAACTCAAGGGCAGAGCAAGCGCGTAATTCTCTCCGACCGGGAACTGGAAGTGGATTTCGTCTTCTTTGCCACGGGAGCTGAGCCCAACGTTGAGTTGGCTCGAAAAGCCGGTCTAAGTATAGGTGAAACAGGTGCCATAGCTGTGAACCACTATCTTCAAACCAGCGACTCCGATATTTATGCCATAGGAGATTGCATGGAGAACTGGGATGTTATCGCCGGTTTTAAAAGGAAAATTCAACTGGCTACCAATGCCATTCGAACCGGGTATATAGCGGGGAGAAACATCGTCCTGAACAATGCCATCCCCTATGAAGGGACGACCATGCCTTTTGTTACCAAGGTGTTCGGTCATCAAATAGGAGCTGTTGGTTTTACCGAAAGGGAGGCTAAAGAGAGGGGGCTGGATGTCGCTTCCGTCAGAGTTGACACGCCGTGGCTCAGGCAGAGATTTGATGGCAAGCCGGCTCACTACAAGCTCATCGCCGACCGTAAGACCAAGACGCTCGTAGGGGGGCAAGTAATTTCTGAGGAGATAGTATCCGGCACAATTGACAAGCTTGCCGTTGCCATAGCCAACAGAATGCCGCTCCAAAAACTGGTTCAGATTGATAGCTGTTATTCACCTCATGTTCAGGAAGACCAGATAGCGGTTCCGATACAACGTTTGATAGATGGGCTTGGCTGACATATAGATACTTGGCTAGCCCATTTGAAGACATGTGCCGGTATTGTTAAGGGAGAAGACCTCGCCAAATCCCTGAGCCAGCCTTTTAATGACAGTTGTTTTACCGGACTTTGATTTGCTCACAATAGAAATTACAGGAGGCACTTCATATTTCCACTTCACTGTCTTTGGTAAGCTCTTTTCCAGGGTTCTTTCTTAAAAGCCAGGTAGTCCTTGATTGCTTCTTTGAGCGTGTTGGCTGCCAAAAGAGCACAGTGCTTGCTTTCCTCAGGCAGCCCACCTAGAGCAGCTAAGACATCCTGCTGACTAATCCTCTGAGCTTCGCTGATGTTCATTCGCTTAGCCATCTCGGTAACCGTGCTGCCCGAGGCAATGCTAGGGCCACAGCCATCTGTCTGAAAAGAAGCATTCATAACCCTGCCATCTCTCACCTTAAGGTATATTTCCATAGTATCCCCACAAGAGCCAGTTACTCTGCCAAATCCATCAGGGGCGGGAATTTCACCCAGATTTCTGGGCTTGAGAAAATGGTCAATCGTTTTTTCCGAGTAGACCCTTTTCATATCCTCCATGACGGATTGCTCCAGTTCTTTGAACGGGTCGTCAAATTCTTCTGCCATTTTCTTTACTCCTCTAGAAAAAGACTTCACGGGCTAGGCCCGCTTGTCTGACTACGTATAGCTACCCTTCCTTCTTCCCATTTAGAACTGCGATCACATTGGTAAAAAGCTCAGACACAGCATCTGAACTATACCTCTCAATTTCTCCCTGGTCGCACAACCTGGCTAACTCTGGGTCAATGGGCAAGATCCCCAAAAGAGGAGCTCCGGAAGCCTTAGCCATTTCCTCCCCCTTGCTCCTGCCAAAAATTTCCATCTTCTTACCTGTGTCAGGCAATACGAGATAGCTCATGTTCTCTACCACCCCAAGAACACGAACATTCATTTTCTGCGCCATCTTTATTGCCTTCTTAACTATCATCTCCGTCAACTCCTGCGGAGTAAAAACGTCTATTACCCCTGATATGGGTATTACCTGGAGCACCGTTAATGGGGCATCTCCTGTGCCCGGGGGCAGGTCTATCACCAGATAGTCAAGCTTGCCCCAGAGAACTTCCTCCCAGAATTGCGTGATAGCTTTAGACATGAGGGGACCTCTCCAGATAACCGCTTCATCCTCACTAGGCAAAAGCAGATTCATGGACATAATTTCAATTCCAGCCCTCGATAATACGGGCAAAATACCTGTCTCGCTACCGCTGGGGCGAGCATCTAAGCCAAACATCTTGGGAATACTGGAGCCAGTAATGTCAGCATCGAGTATGCCAACAGCCTTGCCTTCCCGAGCAAAAGCAGTAGCCAACAAACCAGCTACCAAAGATTTGCCCACTCCTCCTTTACCACTCATGACTGCTATTATTTTATCAATCTGATTAAGTTCTTTGGGCTTGGCTTCGACAAGGTCAACAGTTACTTCCTCCACCCCGGAAACCTCACTAACCGCCGCCACTGCTTTGTCCTTCAGCCAACTATGATGCTCGGCAGGGATAGCAGTCGAAGCCAAATTTATTTTCGCCTTGCCATCCTTAATTTCCGCGCTTCGAACCAGGTTCATCTGTACCAAACTACGCATTGTTCCGGGGACAAGCACTTTACTCAGTGCTTCTTCTAATTTTGCATCGATTTGATTCACCAAATCACCTCCTGCTGGTAAAAGGTCTCCCACTTACCTCTGCTTTCCATGTTGCTCTCCTTTCCTTAACAAAGAATATATTTCCTCTACCTGCTTCTTTGTCTCTTCAAGCGGACCATCATTATTAATAACAAAATCGGCAGATTTAATCTTTTCCTCAAGAGAAAGCTGGGACTTTATCCTGCTTTGGGCATCCTCCCGACTCATCCCCTTTTCCTCTAGTCGACTTAATTGAGTTTGTTCACTGGCAGCAACAACGACTACTTTATCCACAAACGTAGGGCGAGCGACTTCAAACAGTAATGGAATGTCCTTAATAATTAGAGCGTTGGGGTCAAAAATTTTGATCTCATTTGTAATTCTTTCGTCTTTCTTAAACACCTCGGGATGAACTATCTGATTTAGCTTCGCCACCTTTTCTTTGTCGGAAAATACTATCTCAGCCAGCTTCTGCCGATTGATGGTCAGGTCTTCATTTAAGAAGTCCTTTCCAAAATACTCTACTATTTCTTTCCAAGCTCTTAAGTGGGGACGGGTTACCTCTCGAGCCAGCTCATCCCAATCAATTATATAAGCCCCCAGTTCTCTAAAAAAACTGGTTACCGTGCTTTTGCCCGTGCCTACACTTCCTGTCAGACCAACAATAATCATTTGTTCCCTATTTCGCCTCTTTAATTACCTCCCAGGGTCCAAATTGCTATCGCTGGAAAACGATTTTGTGTTGGTTCCTTTTTGTCGTTTGCCTTAATGGTCACATATATTATCGCCTGTTGCTAACCCGCCTTTTATATAATCCAGAACAGCCTTCTCAGGGTCATCACCAAGCACGCCAATAACAACTTCAATTTGATTCTCGTTGAAAATCGCTTGGGCCCTGGAACCCATGCCAATAGCTATGACAACAGAGACCCCTTCTTCAGCCAGCCATGCGGGAAGAAGCCCGGGTTGATGTCCTGGCGACGGTATGACCTCTCTTTTTACAATCGCCTTAGTTGACTCATCAACATCAAACAAGGCGAAATGACTACAATGGCCAAAGTGAGCAGCTACTTTGCCGTCTGTTATGGGAATTGCGTATCTCATTGTCTCCTCCAAACCAGTTTGGGTACAACTTTATTCACTTTCTACCTCCTCGAACAAATATCACCTGTAGAGCATGGCGGCGTTTCACAGCGTTCTGCTTTGCCACAGCAAGTTTTACCTGGCGCTCTTGTCTCAGTTTGCAGTAGATAAGAGGCAGAAAAAAGTTTTTCCATCATTTCGCTGCCACAGACGGGGCAAGCTATAGATTTAGCATTATCTACTCCGTGGAGAAATATCTCCGAGATTTCGCCACAGTCTTGGCACTTATAATCATAGATTGGCATCATCCCTCCGAATCATTAATTCCTATATAGCTTTGACAGCAAGTTCTGCCGCATTTACCAACTGATAGACTATCGGCGATGCTGTCAAGGCAGGGTGCGTGCCCATTTGAAACAGGGAAACGTCATAAGCAGTCATCTTACTCTGGATACAGGCGCTAATGACATTGGCTATCTCGCCGGTGCTCTTGCCTCCTGAGATTCCGCCACCAAGTAACTCCCCATTATCCTTGGAGAATAACAGCTTTACTTTTGTTGAGACCGACCCCGGCATACCCCCCGGATGTGTATCCGGAGCAGTTGATTCACTCAGTACAACATCATAACCTTCTTGTCTTGCTGCTCTTTCTGTTAAACCAGCACAGGCAAAAGCTCGCTCACCGATTATGGTGGAGAAAACGCCAACCGCTCCTGGATTCTTATAGCGCGTATGAAAGAGATTAGCTCCAGCTATATGTGCCTCGGTACAGGCAATAGATGCGAGCATAAGGCGGCTTGGCTTACCACTAAAGAATGAGACCTTTTCTGCGCAGTCGCCGCAGGCAAAGACGTCTGGATCTGTAGTGGTGCGCATATATCGGTCCACCGCAATTGCCTTTCCTGGCCCTATTTCAAGCCCAGCTTTCTTGGCTAGTTCGTTGTTTGGCACAACTCCCACTCCGACAACGACCATATCAGCTTTTAACTCTTGTCCCCCTGATAACCTGACTCCGCTAACCTGATTATCACCGAGTATTGCTTCGACTTTGCTGTTCACAAGCAGTTGAATGCCTCTATCGCTGAGTACTTTCTCGGCCTCGATACAGAACTCTTCATCCAAAGCTAGCTGCAGACAATGGGGAAGCAACTCCACGATAGTGACATTGCAATCGCGGCCTTTCTTGCACTCGTCAGCGAACTCCACACCGATAAAGCCTCCTCCTATTATCACAATATCCTTGGCATCGTTGAGTGCATCCAGCATATTCTTTAGATATGCTACATCCTTCCTTACAATGAAAACCTTTTCTTTTTCTATGCCAGGAATAGGCAAAACTAATGGAGAAGAACCAGTGGCTAGGACCAGTTTATCGTAGCTGACTGTGTCTCCATTACTCAGAGAAACTGCCTTCTTTTTCCTGTCTATTTCCACCGCTTCGCCCTTAACAAGCTCAATGCTGTTGTTCTGAATTAGGGCATCAGGAATCAGATTTCTTTCTGGGCTGCCTACAGTTCCGAAGACATATGGTATTCCACAGGGAATGAGCACTTGCTCTTCTTTGCGAACTAGAATTACGCTCTTGTTCCCATATCTTCTACGGCAGCTAATTCCTGCTACTGGTCCAGCAGCACTTCCTCCAATGACTAGTACATCGGCCTTTTTCATTTTGTTTGTCTTCCCTCCTACATTAATTCTGGTCTTAGCCTTTTTTTAGCTAAGTGCTCGGGCAGTAATCTGCCACAGATTCTCTATCCCACGACTGACTCTACCATCGCTATATTCTACCACAGGCAATCGCTTAATAAGAGCCTCAGTAACCACATTATCAAAGGGTATTTTGGATATCACTTCTATTCCCTGGTTAAAGCAATAACTTTCGATCTCGCTACTGTTTTCTTGATTAATATCATATTTATTTATGCAAACCAAGGCAGGAATGCCGAAGTGGCGGCAAACGCCAATGACACGTTCAAGATCATGAATCCCTGATAGCGTGGGCTCGGTCACAAGCAATGCCAGACTTGCACCCGATAGCGAGGAGATAACCGGGCAGCCGATGCCTGGGGGACCATCGGTGATGATGTAGTCTAAATTTTCCCTCTCGGCAATGAGCTTGGCGTTCTGTCGCACTAACGCCACCAACTTTCCTGAGTTTTCCTCGGCAATACCCAACCTGGCATGGCATAAATAACCGTATTTTGTTTCCGAGATAAATGAATGCCCAGCCATACTGTCCTTCATAGTGATGGCATCAACAGGGCAGACCTGGTAGCAGAAGCCGCAGCCTTCACAGGAAGTGGGGTCAACTTCAAAATCTTTAATGGCTCCAAAGTGGCATAGTTCCTGGCATAAGCCACATTCTGTACACTTCTCTTCGTCTATGAAAGCGACTTGCCCACTCCAGAATTCCTTTTCTTCTTTAACCACAGGTTGGAGAAGAATATGAAGGTCGGCGGCATCTACATCACAGTCGGCTAATACCTTACTTTGGGCTAAGGCTGCAAAGGACGCCACTATGGACGTCTTCCCTGTTCCTCCCTTGCCGCTAAGAACCACGATTTCTTTCATTTATTTCTGAGCTTCCTGCTGGCGTCGGGTATAGACCCGGTATATTTTTTCACCGCTCTCCTGCAAACATTGAGTGCAATGCTCAACTTCTTCAGGCTTGGCTTCCTCCAGGCGAATCTCAAAGCCAGGCTCTTCATACATATCCACTAGCCTTTTGAGGTGTGTTTCGCCATCTATGGCAACTTCTTGCCAGTCCATCATTTCGCTGCCCACCTAGCGGCAAGTATATCTTTGATGTCCTGGAAAAGTTTGAGAAACTCCTTACGCCATCGAGGCATCCCTTCTACCAAGGGAGTTCCTTTAGAATAGAGCAGGGCGATTTTCCTATCTAAAGGGATTTTCAGCAAAATTGGTACCCCTTCTTGATGGCAATATCGCTCAACTTCTTCGTCTCCTACACCAACACGATTGATTACCACCCCACATGAAATACCCAGCTTTCTCACTACCTCCACTGCCAGTGAAAGGTCATTTAGCCCAAAAGGAGTAGGCTCGGTCACGAGGAGACAAAAATCGCTCCCTTTTATCGCCTCTATTACAGGACAAGAAGTTCCCGGAGGAACATCGATGATTACTATATTTGCAGGGTCAGTATATTTCTTTACTTCTCTGATTATGGGCGGAGCCATTGCTTCGCCAACGTTAAGCTTCCCTTGAATTAATTCCAAATTCCCTAAATCACCTCTTTCAACTACCCCGATCTCTCTTCCCTCCTCACTAATAGCAGACTCAGGGCATAGATAAGAACATGCCCCACAACCATGACATAGTTCGGGGAACACAAGAACTTTTTCCTTAAGCACCGCAATAGCGTTATAGGCGCAGACTTCAGCGCATTTACCACAATAAGTACATTTCGCTTCGTCCACCTTGGGAATAGGAATATACAGGCGTTGGCTCTGGTTTATAGCTAGATGCAGAAGAATATTAGCATTTGGCTCCTCTACATCACAGTCCAACAGTTGAAGCTTATAGTTATCGCTTAGGGAAAGAGCTAAACTGGTAGCCACCAGCGTCTTTCCTGTGCCACCTTTACCACTGGCAACGGAGATTATCATTCTATTCCCGAATCATCTTTGCCTCACACTTGGGGCAACTCAGGTTATAACAAGGAACGCCTGCCTGGTGAGGAATCCTTGCCCCGCAGCTAGGACACACACAATCACCGCTGGGGCCTGCCCCGGGGCGGTTTCCATCCATTCTGCCCCTACCCCCGCCGCGTCCTAATCCTCTGCCTGTTCCTGGACCTTGCCCATAAGGGCCTGTGCCATCTCCTCTAGGCATAATTCACCTCCGTCAAGAATTGGTTTTGCTTTACCCCATCGGCGGCAGCCCACAGACTCCAGAATTACAAGTTGGGCAACTCACCTCTGAGGGTTCGGTTCCGCTTGAGCCGCGGCTAAAAAATGAGGAAAGGAGTCTTTTGGGTTCGCCAGCATGGCATTTAGGACAACTCAAACTAGAACCATCTTCACCAATAGCTTGGCGAACTTCAAATTTTTGCCCACAGTGCGCACACTGGTATTCATAGATTGGCATAGTTCACCTCCCCTTCTCCAGCTCTTCGATGCGACGTTGAATTTCATTTAGCTGCTGGCTCACCGCTTGAGCCTGGTTTCTAAGCATCTCTACTTCCTGCTCCGAGCTCATGGCTTGAGGTGGCGGCTCTGCCATGGGCATTGTTCCCCCCATTCCCATGCCTCTACCCATACCCATTCCTCTGCCCATGCCCATTCCTCTGCCCATGCCACGACCCATGCCCATACCTCCACCCATTCCCATGCCGGGAGTAGCTCCCACTCCATAATGGGCTGCTACACTAGGTTGAGCGCTTGATTGAAACTTCCCTGTCTTATAGGCTTCAATAGCATCTCTTATTCTGCCGGCAACACCGGTGATTACTTGAATCCCCGCTGCTGAAAGGGTCTGGTAAGCGTTGGGACCACAATTACCCGTGAGCACGACCTCCGCCCCTTTGCTGGCAATCATCTGGGCTGTGCTGATGCCTGCCCCACCAGCGGCCATAGCACTAGAGTTATCCAAGGCCTCAAACTCCATGCTCTGGGGGTCAACAATGACGAAGTATTGGCACCTTCCAAAGCGAGCGTCCACCTCAGCATCTAAGTCAAGCCCTGTTGCTGATACTGCAATTTTCATGATGCACCTCTTTCTAGTTTATTCTGTCTCCAGTTCTTTTATTCTAGCATCAATTTGCTCCAATTGTCCCTTTATTGCTTCAGCCTGGCTTTTTAGGAAATTCAGCTCCTGCTCTCGGGTCATCTGCGGAGCATACGGACTGGCTCCTGGCACTGCCCCCATCGGTGCTCCGGCATAACCATATGGCATAGCTCCCGGATAAGCCATTCCTCCATAAGGCACTGCCCCCGTAGGTACCCCAGCATAACTATATTGTGCAGGCCCTGCATAAGGCATGCCCATTCCAAACCCGTATCCCCTTCCAAAGCCATATCCTCGCCCAAAACCATATCCCCTGCCTATACCCCAAGGGCTGCAAAAACCTCTCCCTCCTCCCGTCATTGGGCCCATTCCACGTGGTCCCGTTCCATCAAATCCTGGCATAATTCACCTCCTTCTCAATTTAAATATTATATACACAAACCTCACTTCTCTACTTGCGAAGCTCCTCCAGCCTCTTCATAATTACATCTAACTCACTCTCCAACGCTCCAGCCTGGTTTCTCAAGAAATCCAGTTCCTGCTCCCGGGTCATCTGCGGAGCATAGGGGTCCGCTCCTGGCACTGCCCCCATAGGTGCTCCGGCATAACCATATGGCATAGCTCCCGGATAAGCTGTTCCCCCATAAGGCATAGCCCCAGGGCTACCATAAGAGGGATAGTCCGGCGGGGTGGGCATCCCCGCAGCTCCCCTAAGGAAATAGCCACATCTGGGCAATCCTCCTCTTCCCAGGCCAACATAAGGCCAAGGGGGAGAGCTTCCTCTAAAACCGAATCCCCATCCTCCTCTTCCTCTTCCAAATCCCCCTCCTCCAAATCCGTTAGGCATTTTTTACCTCCTTTCTATTTGCGAAGTTCTTCCAGCCTCTTCCTCACTCCATCCAATTCGCTAGTCAGATATCTTTTCTGCTCTTCAAGCATGGCTATCCTTGGGTATAGCTCCCCAAGGATAGCCATATCCTCCATAGGGATACCCATAAGGCATTCTGTATCTAGGCCATGCCCAAGGGTGCCAGCATCCAAACCGATGCCACATTTTATCACCTTCATAAAAAATTCTAAAACTTACTACCCAGGGTATCCATAAGGTCCCCATCTCCGCCAACCACGACCAAAGCCACGACCAAGGCCACGACCGAATCCCCGGCCCCACCTAGGCCATACCGGCGCTAAATGAGCGTACCCATAATGGTAAGGGTAACTAGGCATTGGGCTGGCGAAGCCTAGCCTAGCAAAACCAGCACAGAAGCCAGCCCCCCTTCCGGTCATTGGACCTAGGCCCATCGGTCCAGTTCCATCTCCAAACGGCATCTCCATCACCTCCTTTCTTTTTATTCTTCACCATCGCCTGCCACCGCGAAATCCTCTGCCATATCCTCTGCCCGCAGCAAATGGAGGCAAAGGTATGGGCTGGATATTCCCACTGAAGCACACCGGGCAAGACAAAGGAAGCCTCTGTGCCATTGCCTCAAAAGGCACATCCCACTCATGTCCATCGTTGCCACATCTAAAGCGACGCTGGGGGAGCTCAAAGTTGCCCCCTTCGATTTGGATTGCCTTGCCATTAATCAGAGCATCAGCCAGTTTCTTCCGAGCCACCTCCAATATGCGATGGAAGGTCGGCCTGGAAATACGCATCTGCTGCGCGCACTCCTCTTGTTCCAGCCTCTCTAAATCCTTAAGGCGGATAGACTCAAGTTCCTCAAGTGAAAGGCGAACACCCTGCAAGGCATTTGCCGGAATCCCCACCGGCTTAAAAAAGCCTACATTCGGCAACTGAGCAACACATCGCAACTTTTCTGGCCTAGCCATTAAAAATCACCTTTTTTCGCTATGAATTGTGAACATATGTCAATAATAATGATAATAGATCCTGTCAAATTTGTCAAATTTTGACTATAGCCACCGCTTGGTGGTACAAATTAAAATATGGATGGCATTGAGCTTTTTCCCAGCCTCTCCCACTGTATAGAAACCGCAGCCAAGGAGGAATTCTGGGACTCAGTAAACCAATATATGGAAGGTGGGCAGGAGGATAAAAAACTTGAGGAGAGGATTGAGCTTCTCAAAACCTTCCTGGAGTCAGTGAACTTTAAAAAGCTCCGCAGCCAAAGCGAAAGATACTTAATAGAAGGCAAGCAGGTTAAATTTGTAATTTCCTGGAAAGAGGGCAAGCCGAGTTACGAGATGGTGGTAACCGAAGAGTCTGAGGATTGAGGGAGTACTCACCCTCAGCTTCCCTATGAAGGAATGGATTCCTTCATACCTCTTCAACAACGACTTCAATTTTCTAGCTCTTTACTTTTGGATTAAAGCCACAGCCTGAGCAGCTATTCCTTCTCCCCTGCCGATGAAGCCCAAATCATCAGTGGTGGTGGCCTTGATTGTCACCTGTGTTGACTCCACACCTAAAGCCTTGCTGAGGCGTTTCCTCATTTCGGGAACGAAAGGCGAGAGCTTGGGGCTTTGAGCTATGATGGTAACATCAATGTTGGCTACCCTGAGTCCTTTGGTTTTAAGTAGTGCACCGGTCTTGCTTAACAAAACCAAGCTCGAAATATCTTTATATGCCGGTTCCTGAGAAGGGAATAAGGTGCCGATGTCGCCCAAATCAGCAGCGCCACATAAAGCATCTATTATGGCGTGCGTTGCCACGTCAGCATCGCTCCAACCCGACAAGCCTTTGTCATAAGGGATATCAACGCCACCCAAAACTAGCCTTCGCCCCGAAACCAGGGGATGGCTATCACAGCCAATGCCAACCCTTAGCTCCTTTTCCATTCTCCTGCGATGATTCTTGCCAATGCCAAATCTTCAGCTGTGGTCACCTTTATATTTTTATAATCGCCCATATAAAGCTGCACCTTGTATCCCAAGCGTTCCACAGCAGTGGCATCGTCGGTAACCTCTGCCGAGAGGTTCTCATAAGCCCTGGTTATCAGATCAAAGCTGAATATCTGCGGGGTTTGCGCTGCCCATAACCTGTCGCGCTGAAGCGTTTCCCCGACCAATCTCTCATCAACAGCAAGCTTGATAGTATCTTTAACTGGCACCGCGGCTACAGTAGCCTCAGCCTCTCTGATTACCCGCAGACCATCCTCAATCAAATCTGGAGTCAAGAAAGGCCGAGCGCCATCATGAATCATGACTAAATCACAATCCCTTATTTGCTTTAGCCCTTCCTTCACCGAATCCTGTCGCCGTGCGCCACCCGGGCACAAAGTAACTTTAGACCAGCCCCTCTCTTTTTTCAATTTCTGCCCCCGAGCCAGATCCTCATCGTTCAATACCAGGACTATCTGCTGAACCAAGCTGTATCTCTGACAAACATCCACGGACCAGGCCAGCAAAGGTTTCCCCCTTAGAGGGGCAAAGAGCTTGTTTATACCCGCCATCCGCTGGCTAGTTCCGGCAGCGACTATGACCACGCCTAACTTACTACTTTTACTCTTGTTCTGCATTTTCGCCCTTGGCACTTTCCTTTTTACCTTCCCTCATAAGTCCCAGCCTCAGAGCTTCAGCCACCGAGCCAGCCTGGAGCAACTGAATATCGGCGAAATCAAAGGATGGTTTGGATTTAAGCCTGGGCATAAGACAGAATTTGAAACCCAACCTGATGGCCTCAGCAATTCTTCTCTCTATGTGTGATACTCCTCTAATCTCTCCATTCAACCCCACCTCTCCCAAAGCAACCAAGCCTGAAATTGGCTTTGCATCACGAAAACTGGAAGCAATGGCTGAGGCGATTCCCAAATCAACCGCCGGCTCATTAACCCTTAAGCCACCAGTAACGTTGACTATAATATCTTGGTTGAAAAGCTTTAATCCGGCACGCTTAGTAAGCACAGCAATTATCAACAGTAGCCGATTAAAATCAACGCCGTTAGCGATGCGCCTTGGTGGAGTAAAGCTGTTGGAGGTAGTCAAAGCCTGAATCTCTACCAACAAGGGACGATTCCCCTCAAGAGTGGGCACCACCACTGAGCCCATAGTTTCATCCTTATATGCGGATAAGAAAACTTGAGAGGGATTATCTACTTCTATTAGTCCACTATCGCTCATCTCAAATATTCCCACCTCGTTAGTGGAACCGAAACGGTTCTTTGCGCTGCGTAGCACCCGGTAACTACTAAATGGCTCGCCTTCGAAGTAAAGCACCACGTCAACGATATGTTCCAGCGTTCCTGGACCGGCGATAGCTCCTTCTTTGGTCACATGGCCGGTGATTAACAAGGGCACATTTTTTTGTTTCGCCCACCTCTCCAACCTCCAAGTGCACTCCCGTACTTGGGAAATACTGCCTGGCATCCCGGCTACATCCTCTAAATACATAGTCTGAATAGAATCGATGATTGCCAATTGAGGAGAAAGTTCTTCCAAGCATTCTAATACGGCTGCTAAATCAGGCTCAGAGAGAAAGTATATCCCTTTGCCCCCTATACCGAGGCGCTCACTTCTAAGTTTAACCTGATTAATAGATTCCTCACCTGAAATATAGGCGACAACTTTATTATTCTCAGCCATCATCGCTGAAATTTGGAGTAAAAGCGTAGACTTGCCTATTCCAGGCTCGCCGCCAACAAGCACCAGAGAGCCGGGAACTAGACCACCCCCCAGAACACGATTCACTTCAGCAAAACCAAGAGGAAAGCGAAGAAAGTCACCCTTCTCTACTTGGGAAAGTTCCTGGGGTCTATTTCCGCTAGAGTAAGGCTGGCTGGGGGCGCGGGACAAGGTGACCCTAGTTTCTACGAAGCTATTCCATGCTTGGCAATCCGGACAGTGTCCTAACCACTTAAGACTTTCCTTGCCACATTGCTGACAAATGAAAACATTCTTGAATTTGGATTTGCCCTGACTATTAGATTTCAAGTCTGCTGGCCAAGATACTTAATACTCGATAGCGGCTAGCTTTTCCCCGGTCTTAACTATCTGCCCTGGTGAAACTGCCACCTCTACAACTGAGGCTTCTACTGGAGATAATATAGGATTTTCCATCTTCATAGCTTCTATGGTGCAAATCACGCCACCCTCCTTAACTGTATTACCGACGGTCACCTCAACATGTACTATTTTTCCAGGTAGTGGCGCTTCGATTATTTCTCTAGCCATATTTATACAGTCTCCTTAACCAATGGTCTAATTACAATTTTCTCATCGACACAATCCACAACCACCGTGTCTCCAGGCAGGAATTCACCGCGTAGCAAAGCCTCGGAGAGCTGATCCTCAACCAAATTCTGGATGGTGCGACGCAAGGGGCGGGCTCCAAAAACAGGGTCATAACCCTTGTTGCCTATAAAATCCCTAGCTGCATCAGTTACTTCCAAAGTGACATTCTTCTCTTGAAGGGAAGCAACAACCTGGTTAAGCATCAGGTCAACAATCTGGCGGATATGTTCTTTGTTTAAAGCGTGGAACACGACCGTGGCATCAACGCGGTTAAGGAACTCGGGCCGGAAGATTTTCTTCATCTCCCCAACTACTTTCTCCTTCATTTTTTCGTACTCCACCTGCTGTTTTCCCTCGCCATCAACATGGGCGGCAAAACCGAGGCTCATATCACGCTTAATAAGCTCGGCACCGGCATTGCTGGTCATGACTACGATGCTATTACGGAAATCAACTCTTCGCCCTTTGGCATCGGCCAAATGACCATCATCGAAAATCTGGAGGAGGATATTAAATACATCATAATGTGCCTTTTCAATTTCATCGAGAAGAATAACACAATAGGACTTCCGCCTTACTGCCTCAGTTAATTGACCACCTTCCTCATAACCAATATAACCTGGTGGTGCTCCAACCAAGCGAGCTACAGTGTGACGCTCCATAAACTCCGACATGTCAAGCCTGACCAAAGCATCTTCGCTGCCAAACATGAATTCGGATAAGGCCCTTACCAATTCAGTCTTACCTACTCCGGTGGGGCCCAAAAAGATGAAGACACCAATGGGGCGCCTCGGGTCTTTTAAGCCAGCTCGAGCCCTTCTTACCGCTTTGGCCACGGTATTTATGGCCTCATCCTGGCCAATGATACGCCGATGTAGAGCCTCCTCCATTTGTAAAAGGCGACTCGTTTCATCGATAGTTAACTTTATCACAGGTATGCCCGTCCACATGCTGGCTACTTCAGCAATATCCTCTGAGGTAACTACAGGTCGGCCTTGTTCCTGCTTAATTCGCCACTCCTTTTCCATGGCCTCGATTTTCTCCGTTAGCTGAAGCTCACGGGCACGCAACTCGCTGGAATATTCATACTGTTGAGCGGAGATAGCCGATTCTTTTTCCTTGCGTACACTTTCCAAAGCCCGCCTTGCCTCAGCTAAGCCAATGGGGGCACTACCCCGTTTAATGCGTACTCGAGAGCCAGCTTCATCTACCAAATCAATAGCCTTATCGGGCAAAAAGCGGTCCGCTATATATCTGGTAGCCAGTGTAGCCGCTGTCTGTAAGGCTTCATCGCTTATATCCAATTGGTGAAATTCTTCATATCTGTGTTTAATGCCCCGCAATATTTCCAGGGTTTCTTCCATAGTAGGTTCAGCTACCAAGATAGGTTGAAACCGCCGTTCCAAAGCCGGGTCTTTCTCCACATATTTGCGGTAGTCGTCCAAAGTAGTGGCACCAATACATTGAATCTCGCCACGCGACAATGAAGGCTTCAAGAGGTTAGAGGCGTCAACCGCACCTTCAGCTGCTCCAGCACCCACAATAGTCTGCATTTCATCAATAAATAAGATGCAATTACCAGCGGCTTTCTCTTCCTCAATAACCTTCTTCAGCCTCTCCTCAAATTCACCACGATATTTTGTTCCCGCCACTAGAGCACCTATATCTAGGGCTATTATCCTCTTGCCTTGCAGGATCTCAGGAACCTCCCCTGTTATTATGCGCTGGGCCAACCCTTCAACAATAGCTGTTTTGCCTACACCTGCTTCGCCTATAAGCGCGGGATTATTCTTAGTACGACGACTTAGTATTTGAACTATCCGTTCAATCTCTTTGTGACGCCCAACAATAGGGTCGAGTTTATCCGCGCGGGCTAGGGCAGTTAAATCAGTCCCAAGTTGGTCCAAGGTCGGCGTGCGTGTGGTAGCGCGACCTGTGGTACGAGCTCGCGCAGTCTCCTGCCTAGCAACTCGATTTACTTCATCACGTGTTCGCTCCAAGGTAATGCCAAAACTCTCTAAGACACTGAAAGCTACTCCTTCGCTTTCGCGCAGTAATCCCAGCAAGAGGTGTTCAACACCTATATAGCTGGAATTAAGACGACGCGCCTCATCCACAGCAAACTCAATGGCTCTTTTTGCCCGAGGAGCAAGGTCAATATCTCCTTTGGTAGCTCGACGCTCTCCTTTTCCAATTACGAATTCTACAGCTGCCTGTATCTTACTCGTCGAGATACCAAAATTACTCAAAACTTTGGCTGCAACCCCCAACTCCTCGCCGGCTATCCCCAATAATATGTGCTCAGTATCGATGTAATTGTGGCCCAGCCGTTGTGCCTCTCCTTGAGCCCGAGTCAGCACTCTACGAGCTCCTTCAGAAAACCTTTCAAATCCCGTGCTCATTTCAATCCTATTAGCAGTTTTAACCTAAAGTATAGAACATACTATCCTTTCAGTCAACAAGCCCAGCTTACTTGAACTAAGCGATAAAATGGTAATATACTATAATACTACAAAATTATTATTGAAGGTCAATAAAAATGCGGGTCACTGGTGGTAAAGTAAAGGGGACTCATTTAAAAACTCTACCAAGGCACTCCATTAGACCCACGACCAGCGTGGCAAGGCAAGCTATATTCTCTCTTTTGGAGAACAGCACTACCAATTGGTGCCAGGTTCTTGATTTATACGCCGGCAGTGGCGCTCTGGGTATCGAAGCTCTAAGCCGTAGGGCAGAATGGGTCGATTTTGTTGACTACAGAAAAAGTTGCTGTGACATTATCAGAGCCAACTTGGAAAAAATAGGGGAAATACAGCGGGCTCACATTTACTGTTGTAGTGTGAGCAAGGCGCTTGGATTCCTTAACAATAGTTATGACATTATCTTCATAGACCCACCTTACTCTGACCCTTCTACCAATAATTTACTAATGAATCTAGCTAAGTCAAAATTGCTGGGGGAAAACTCTACAATTGTGCTTTGCCACGCAAACCGCTTCCCATTAAATTCTGACTATGATGGCCTTCATCTCGTTAAGCAACGCCGCTATGGTGACACTTTTATTTTTATATACCAAAAGGAGGTTTAGTTATGGTCGTAGCAGTTTATCCAGGTACCTTTGACCCCCTCACCTACGGGCACATGGACATTATCGAACGAGCAACAGCCTTGTTCGGCAAGTTAACTGTTGGCATCTATGAGAACCCTTCTAAACAGCCACTTTTTCCTCTGGAACAAAGAGTCAAGTTAGTGAAGGAAGCAGTAACTGGCTTGTCCACCGTCCATGTTAAAGCTTTCAAAGGGCTGACTGTGAATTTTATACACCAGTTAGGAGGAAGGGTTATGATCCGTGGTCTGAGAGCAAATTCTGACTTCGAACGGGAATTTGAAATGGCGCTGATGAACAGAAAGCTGGCGCCAGACATTGAGCTACTTTGCTTGATGACTAGCTCTCAATATCAATTTCTTAGCTCTTCCTTGATTAAGGAAGTGGCTAAGTTAGGAGGCTGTCTTGAGGGTATGGTTCCTGACCACGTAGCTGTAGCTCTAAAGGAGAAGTTTTCCATGCCTATTGAACTTGCTATTGGTAAGGGTAAGATGTAAAATTAGGAGCTAAAAATTAAGGAGGTAATAGAAAGATGGCATACAAAATTACTGATGAGTGCATCAGCTGTGGTGCCTGCGAACCAGAATGTAAAAATGAGGCCATAACTGAGGGAGAGGAAATTTATATCATTGACCCTGATAAATGCACTGAGTGTGTCGGCTGGTTCGAGACACAAAAGTGTGTTGAGGTTTGCCCTGTGGATTGTTGCATTCCTGACCCCGACCACAAGGAAACACGGGAGCAACTGTTGAACAAGTGGCGCAAGCTACACCCTGGTGAGACTCCGGCCGCCACTTAAGATAAGGCTTATCAAACATTTCACTGAAAAGTGCTCGTTTAATAGCCTGTTCGTTCCGAGCGTGTCGAAGGGTGGGCTAATTTGATCTTGAGTGCTGCTCGTGGTTGGACAAGGCTTTGGCGTAAGCTCAGCCGATCGCTCACCACGAGCGATTCGTAAATATCTCTCAGTGAAGAATCATTTGTCGTATGTACGTAGGGAGATTTTTCGTGTGACTCAAAAACGACATCTCACTGTAGGACCTTATAGCAACGTAACAACTACCACATCGGTTAGTTCGGGAAAATTTTTCTACCATCTCTTTGCGAGTAGCGTATTTAGTGCGGTGTAGCGAACAGGGAACTAGGCTCCCATCAGTCATTACGACAAGAAATCTTATGCCTGCCTTACAATTCGGCATGTATCCTTGTTCAAAGAATTTTAAAGTATCTCGGAGCGTGAGTTCTGGGTTAGTTAGATGGGTGTCCTGCTTTTTTAATATTATTAGTTCGTTAATGGCCTGGCGTAAAATTTCCAAATCCTCTTCATTGTTGAGGCAATAGTCTTCATTCCCTGTTCGCAGCGGAGTATAAGCACTATACGATATGTCTACACCCCACTCAGCGGCCTTTCTTGCCAAAGGCAATATTTCCCTCACATTGGCTTTAGTTATAGCTGTGTTTAAGATAATATCCCGAAACCCAAGCTTTGCTAGCCGGGGAAGATTTTGATCTAAACGTTTATATAGACCTGGCCGTCGTCGAAATTCATCATGCCGCTCATCAGGGAAGTCAAGTGATACAGAAAATTGATTCACCCCTGCTTTACGTAATTGTAGATAATTGCTCTCGTTTAGCAACACTCCATTGGTAACAAGTATCAAGTATTGTACCCCAGATTGCTTGATAGCCTTGACTATAGCTGTTATATCCTTACGTAGAAGTGGCTCACCACCAGAAATTTGCGCTGCAAGCGGTTTCAAGCGTTGAGTTAAATCTCTGTACTCCTCTGGTTTAATTTGCTTTTCATCTTCTATAATCCCCCCAAGGTCACAGTGACGGCAATTGCAGTTGCAGGAAAGCGTTACTTCATAAGAAACTACTATGGGACGCTTAGCTATATAGCTATGTATGCCTCTCATGACAAGCTTAGTCCCTTGTAATAGAGAAAGATGCGCCATTCTTTAGTAATAACCTCAATTTACTACTTGAAGCCGAGCACGACACAGTGGTTAAGCCTTGATGGATATATTAACATTATCTTGCTCATGACCTTGCCTGAAATAGAGTCAGGATTGAACAAAGCCTTCAGTCGCTCATATGCATCCAAGTATTTTAACATCATTGTAATTAATATAGACAGGCTTAAAAATCCTCTGTAAGATACAGAGGATATATTTTTGAACCCTCCATTCTGGAGGATGTCCGTAAGAGTTTTTTTAGTAAATTGGTTGATATGAAGCCTCTTTATATCCCACCACTTTTTCCTTAAAATTTTCGCTGGTATACCTCCAATATCTGGAGTTGATACTACTAGCAGCCCTCCGGGCTTGAGTATCCTATGAACTTCTTGGAGAACCGTTAACGGGTATGGCACGTGCTCCAGAACTTGCCATAGAGTAACTACATCGAAGTGGTTTTCAGGAAACCGCAGTTCTTCAAAAGACTTTGCTTCTACATCCAAGCCAAATTCCTTTACCGCATATTCTGCTGCATCTTGTGATATTTCAATCCCTTTAGTAGTATACCCCGCTTTAGAGGCATTATAAAGGAAGAAACCTTGGGCACAACCTATGTCCAAAAGGTTTGTGCCGCTCGCATATTTTTGAATTAGGCGCACTTGAGATCCGGCAGTCCTTAAATAGCTTTCCCGTATAGTAGGAGCATGGGTATTCTTCGCTTTGAAGTAATACTCATTGGTCTTGTTTACTTTCTCCATTGGATTCATATATATAAGATGACAATTCTTGCACTTTACATGTCTTCCCCATTCCTTTCCAGGCACCAGATAACCTTCCACACCTTCTTGAGAATCATGCCCTTCCATCCTATAGTCAAAAAGCACATTGAAATCGTCTGTCTTCATATTAGACTCAAAGAGTACTTCAAAATCATTTTGTCCACAGTTGGGACAGTTGCGGTATTCAAAAAGTGAATCCATTTTATACAACTCTCAAAGGCGTTTAGCTTTTTTATAAGCAGCAGCCACGGCCTCCAGAAGGAGAGAACGGAATCCCCCTTTTTCTAACTGCAGAAGAGCCTCGGTAGTAGTTCCTCCTGGCGAAGTAACCGTGTTCCTCAAATCAGCGGGGTGTTTGCCCGTCTTCTCAACAGTGCGAGTAGAGCCAAGTACAGTTTGTATCACCAGTTCTTGGGCCATATCCCGGGGCAAGCCAATATGTACACCGGCATCGACGAGCGCCTCGATAAAAAGGAAAACATAAGCCGGACCGCTGCCGCTTAAAGCAGTGGCCATACCTAAATATTTCTCATAAGCAACATAAATCTCTTTACCCAAAGCACTCAGTACAGTCTGGGCCAACTTTTTTTGACTCTGCCCAGTCCCAGTAGTCGCTGTCCAGATAGTCATTCCCTCGCCAATTTGCGCTGGCATATTAGGCATAGCTCGAATTACAGAGGAATGATTTAAACCCTGGCGTAAACTGGATAGAGTAGCGCCAGCTACTATAGATAACACTAGCTGTTTGGGCTCTAAACCTTTTATCTCTTCCATTACCTGAGGCAGATTCTGGGGCTTCACTGCCAGAACAATCAAGTCGGCCTTTGCCACCGCCTTTTTATTATCGGCTAAAGTGCTAACTCCATATTCTCTGCTCAATAACTTACGCCGCACCGGACTGATATCAGTAACTACCATATCTTGTGGTACAGCCACCTTCTTTGTCAAAAGACATTTAATCATCGCTTCACCCATAGCCCCACCACCAATAAATGCTATCCTTATTTTTTTCTTTCCCATGATACTGTCATTTCTTCCTTTTCCTGCTTCTATCATGATGTTACCACAATATTCACCACTCGCTTGGGGACATAAATGACTCTGGTAAGTTTCTTACCGTTAATATGAGCCTTCACTCGCTCTCGACCCAGCGCCAGCTCCTTTGCTTCGACTTCACTTATAGAAGCGGGTACAAGCACCTTATCGCGAAGTTTGCCATTTACCTGAATGACTAAAGTAATTTCTTCTTCTTTGGTTAGCTCTTCGTCATACCCAGGCCATGATTGGTTATGAATGCTGTAGGGATGCCCGGTTCTGTTCCATAACTCCTCGGCAAGATGAGGAGCGGTGGGGGCAAGGAGGAGCAGAAAATATCTAATAGCTTCCCCCCATAGAGAACCTGACATCACCCCAGTCTCTTTAACCTTAGATAGGTAGTTGCTGAATTCCATAAGGCTAGACAGCATGGTATTGAAGCGGAATTTTTCCAAATCGGCAGTCACCTCTTTAATTGTCTTATGAGTTAAACGAAGGAATTCCTTCTCAGCCTCAGGATCAACAACACGGCTGGCATAGTCCGTTGTTATTAAGCTCCACACCCGGTTCAGCCAGCGGCTGACGCCCACAATGCCCCTGTCATTCCATTCCCCTCCCAGCTCCCAGGGACCAACAAACATGAGATACCCACGAACGGCGTCAGCTCCTAACTTAGCCACATATTCGTCAGGGGCAATTACATTGCCTCGAGATTTGCTCATCTTATCACCACGATAAATTATGGTCCCCTGATTGAATAGACGGGTAAAGGGCTCATCAAAGTCGACCAGGCCAATATCCCTCAATGTCTTGATGAAAAAACGAGCGTAGAAGAGATGCATAACTGCGTGCTCAGCACCACCGGTATACAAATCCACAGGCAACCAATATTTCACTTTGGCAGCATCAAAAGGGGCATTCTTGATTTTGGGACTGGTGTACCTCAAGAAATACCACGAGGAACACATAAAAGTATCCATAGTATCAGTTTCCCTTTGTGCCGGCCCAGAACATTTAGGACAGGTGGTATTGACGAAACTTGAGCAATATTTCAGAGGAGATTCCCCGGTAGGTTTAAATTCCGCATCGGGAGGAAGCAGAACAGGCAAATCCTCCTCGGGCACAGGGACTATGCCACATTTATCACAATAAATTATAGGGATTGGTGCTCCCCAATAGCGCTGTCTGGAGATAAGCCAATCACGGAGGCGATAAACGACCGTTCGCTTACCACATCCTGTTCCCTTTAATAAAGCACAGATTGCCTCATATCCTTGCTCGCTGGATAAACCACTAAACTCTCCAGAATTAACCATTGTACCTGACCCAGCATATGCTTCTGTCAATTCTTCACCTTTCCAACCTGGAGGAGCAATAACTGTTCGCACAGGTAACTTAAACCGCCTGGCAAATTCTAAGTCTCGTTCATCATGAGCAGGCACTGCCATCACTGCTCCGGTGCCATAAGTTGGCAATACATAATCAGTAATCCAGATAGGCACACTCTCTCTGCTTATCGGATTGACAACGTAGCTTCCCAGAAAAACCCCTGTTTTTTCCCTGCCCAGCGCCACCCGTTCATATTCAGTTTGCCGCCGACACCAAGCAATATATTCAGCTACTTCAGCTTTATGTTCCGGGGTAGTCAATTGAGAAACTGAAGGGTGCTCCGGAGCCAGGAGGAAGAAAGTCACCCCAAAAATAGTATCCGGGCGAGTGGTGAATACTCGTATCTCTTTTTGCTCTACCCCTTCATGCTCTAGCCAGAAGGAAATTTCCGCGCCCTCACTCTTGCCCACCCAGTTCTTCTGCATTATCTTTATGCGTTCTGGCCAGTCCAGACGACCATGATCGAGGAGTTCCTCGGCATATTTAGTAATTCTAAAGAACCATTGCTCCAGTTCTCTTTTAGTCACTGGCGTGCTGCACCTCTCACAAAAACCTTCCCCTACTACTTGTTCATTAGCCAACACTGTCTGACATCTGGGACACCAATTAACCGGTGCCCTAGCCCGATATGCCAGGCCAGCGTGATAAAATTTAAGGAAAAACCACTGTGTCCATTTATAGTAGCTCGGCAGGCAAGTAATTACTTCACGGTTCCAGTCATATATTGCCCCCATACTCCTGAGTTGCCGACGCATATTCTCTATATTTCTCATTGTCCAGTCATAAGGGTGAATCCCACGGCTGATGGCCGCATTTTCCGCCGGTAACCCGAAGGCGTCAAAGCCCATAGGATGAAGCACATTGTAGCCCTGCATCCTTTTAAATCTGGCATAAACATCTGAGGGCGCCATGGCGTACCAATGGCCGATGTGAAGGTCTCCTGAGGTATAGGGAAACATGGTCAGGGCATAAAATTTCTGGCGCTTACTATCTTCGTGTACTTCATAAATAGGGTCAGCTGCCCACCTCTGTTGCCATTTATTTTCGATTTCTCGAGGGTTATATTTCTGAGCCATATTTGCTAAAGTTTAACCTAAGTCGGGGTGAATTAAAAGCCCTTCTCCGCTACTGAAAATCAACATGGAAAGGGAGGGGGTTAGCAGAGCAAGGTTAGCAATAGAATCGAGGAGGAATTTAAGACCTGCAAGCTGGATTACATATTTTTCGGCGGGAACAGATTAATCCACGCACTCTTATTAAGAAAATACAAATATCTTTAGCGAGAAGCCCAAAAATTTCCCCGCGGGTTTTGAATCTAAGATATGCAGGCAAGAAACCCTCGCACTACAGTCTTAGAGAGATAACAAACCCTCTGGTTCTTTGCTTTTTGACACTATTTCCAAAAAGATACCAGAATACCCCGAGAAATAAATATTCCCTAAAGATTTAAGCTATCTCGCCTCTGGAGTTCACGCAAACACAGGTAAAGTCATCGCTAATGCGTGACCCCTCTCAACACCCTGTGACCGCCGTATAAATTTAGCGTTTCTCTATTCTGAATACTTTTGTGCCGCACTTAGGGCAAACACCTTGTGTTGCTGGTCTGCGGTTCTTGAGCATGATCCGCCTGGGGCTCCTTATCTCAACCTTTTTCCTGCACTTCATGCAATAAGCTGTTGCCATTATGTCCTCCTTCTAATTTTACTATACCTATATTGTTACTATAAACACAAAGCTTTGTCAATACCTTTTGGGCTTTCCAAGCAAAAATTGTAAGATTTTGGCAAGCTAAGCAAGAGCCGAAAACTATTTTGGGTCTTGCTACGAAACTATATGTGGCATTCTAGTTAGAAGAAGTGGGTAGCAACTGCAATGCCATATCGAATCGTTTCAGGCATTTCTCTCTTCCCAATACTGCCATGGTCTGAAATAGTGGTGGTGCCGCAGTACGTCCTGTAACAGCTACCCTTAACAAACCGAAGAACTCCCCGGTGCCTAAGTTTAGCTCTGTGGCCAGAGGGCGTAGGATACCTTCAAGTGTAGTAGCATCCCAGGTCGTTACCTCTTCTAACTTTTGCGAAGCAATTGTAATAGCCTTAGCAGCCAACTTGGCATCCAGTTTCCCTTTCAAAAGCAGGCCCGTATCATATTGCAGCTCGTCGATGAAGAAAAAGCTAGCAAGCGGAGGAACCTCAGTCAGAGTTTTGGCTCGTTCTTGAATAAGTGATAGAACCTGGCTGGCGTAACTCTTATCCAATGGGCGTTCTACCGACTCTGGCAATTCTCTATCTAAAAATGGCATGGATTGCCGGACAAACTCTCCCGGGCTTAGTTTGCGCAAATAAACCCCATTCATCCATTCCAGCTTATCTTTATTAAAAATAGCCGCTGTTTTGCCTACCCTTTCCAGAGAGAAGTGCTTTATCAATTCTTCTTGGGATAATAACTCAGTCCGATCATCAAGTGACCAGCCCAAAAGCGCCAAGAAATTGATCATGGCATCTGGTAAGTATCCTTGTTTTTGATAGTCGCTGATATTGGTAGCGCCGTGCCTTTTGGACAGTTTGGCACGGTCAGGTCCCAGAATCATGGGCAAATGAGCAAATTGCGGAGCTTGCCAGTTTAGAGCTTGGTAAAGCAGAACATGGCGGGGAGTGCTGGAGAGCCACTCTTCGGCTCTGAGGACATGTGAGATAGCCATTAAATGGTCATCTACTACATTAGCTAGGTGATATGTGGGATAACCATCGGATTTGAGCAGAACGAAGTCGTCTAAGGTATCGTGCTTAAAAGTTACCGGGCCATAAATTAAGTCATAAAATGTGGTTGCGCCTTCGAGAGGTGTTTTAAAGCGAATCACGGGAGTAATACCTGTTGTTTCTAATCGAGTTCTTTCATTTTGTGTTAAATCTCGACAACGGCGATCATATTTCGGTGGCTGCTTACGTTTTGCCTGTTCTTGGCGCATCGCCTCTAATCGCTCTAGAGAGCAGTAGCATAAATATGCATGACCCACATCAACCAATTTGTGGGCAATTTCACGGTAAATGGGCAATCGTTGTGATTGGAAGTAAGGCCCTTCATCCCAGTTTAATCCCAGCCACCGCAAGCTATCTAGGATTACCTCTACCGCACCCTCCACCTTACGGGCAGTGTCAGTATCTTCAATTCGTAAGATAAACCTTCCGCCGTGGTGGCGAGCAAAGAGCCAGTTAAATAGAGCAGTCCTGATGTTGCCTAAATGTGGATACCCAGTAGGACTGGGCGCAAAACGAAGTCTAACTGATGTTTCCGACTCAGACTGCATTACGCTATATTTTGCGTGACTTTAACCTTACGTGGAGAGAGTTTGATGTATCTTTTTTAACCGTTCCAGATATTTTTTAAGTCTCTGAGCAAGCTGCTCAACTTGATTCAGGGCATTTGTAGTATCCTCTATCTCGGTAGTTATCTTGAACAAAATTTCGTCCCGCCGCCGACCCGCACCAGCCTCAAACTCAGACAATTCCTTTAGCTCAGCCTCCCCCAAGGTGGACAAGAAACTACTTTCCCTCCTCCCCTGCTCTTTAGCGAGTTCCTCATAGGATTTCATGTCATCAGTTTCCTTTCTTTAATATCGAGATAGCGAAATTTTACCATACCTCAATCTCTTAAACAAGGCAGTGTACTTGCCAGTATCCGAAGCTACACCTAGCTCAATGTCTCGAGTTCTGCAGTTACCCTCGCTTGCCCAAGAGCAAAGCCGTGCCAGCAATGGCAACAGCCAGCATGACAATCGACACGCCGGACAGCGTGATAAAGAACTGATAGGTATCAATAAGGTAGCCGAGTAAGAATGCTATCGCCGGCCCGCCGCGGCTGACCATATAATAGAGGCCAAGCACAGTGGAACGTTTTTGCGGTGAAACGTGGCTGATGATATAGGACTCCACCACTGGCATGCCTGCATGCATGGTGGTGCCCATGAGTAGCAGGACGGCATAAAGGCTCACACCCAAGGACACGTGATTGAGAAGGTAAATCGCCGGCCCTGAAATGAGGCCAACGGCGATTATCACTGGAATTCTCCCCACACGGTCAGACATGTAACCTCCCAGAGGGCCACCCAAAAAGCCCCCGAAATAGGCGATTGACAGCAGAGCAGCGCCGTGCTTCTCGCTGGCACCGAGCACGTCAACCGCGTAGAGTGGAGTGAGCTGGAGCGTGGACTGAAGCAGCACCATACTGGCAATGCCAATGACGATAAATGCCGAGAGCCGACGTAGATCGCCCGGCTCAGACGGCTCTGCCGTCGAAGCTTCGGCTCTCTTTCTCTGGGCAGTGCCAGCATAACCCATCTTACCCAGGAGCATGTAAAATATGATGCCAAAAGATAGAGTCGGGATGGCTATAGCGATAAATGTGCCCCGCCATCCCAGAGCACTGGCAACACCTGCCGCGATGAGCGGCGCCAGGAAAAAGCTGCCCGTTCCACCTATTTGATGGATTCCCAGCGCTCTTCCTCGGTACTCCGGTTTAACCGAGGTGGAGAGCAGAGGTGATGCCGAGGGATGGTAACCTCCCCCCGCCAACCCCATGACAACCAACAGCAGTACCATAACGAAGTAGTTCGGAGAAATACCAATCAAAAGACTGGCAATAGCCACTCCGGCCACGCCGACGGTGAGCAGGATCCTGGAGCCGAACCGGTCAGCAGCCAGGCCGGCGGGAAGCTGACTGATGCCATAGGCAATACTATAGGCAGAGAGTAGTCCGCCCGCCTGGGTGTACGACAGTAAGAAATCACGACGGATGAAGGGGAGAAGAGGAGAGAGCAATGCCATCGGTAGATGATGGCTAAAATGAGCTAGCGTGAATAGCGGCAGCAAGCCGGTGAGAGGTGAAACAACCTTGCTGTGCTTCTTAATTATTGTCACCTTTTCGTACTGTTCTCAAATTCGGCCACGAGCAGAGCAAGATTGTGTATCTTTCGCGGCCTATTGTCAAGAATCAGTCCTATTCACTCAATTGTGCAAATTCTCTCTGTTTGAGGTATATTGGTATTACTTAGGAGTTACGCACTTGAATACCAATCTTCGTTTGTTCAATAATGGCCGCACCTTCAAAACAGCGACCAACTGCGTAAGTCCTGACTATTGATTACGACGGGGCAACTGCGATGTCTGATTTTAGAATAGTTTCCGATTTTGGTCTTACCGGTGACCAGCCTCAGGCGATGGATAAGCTGGTCGAGGGTTTGAACAAAGGTCACCAGGAGCAGACACTGCTTGGAGTCACCGGCAGTGGCAAGACCTTCACCATGGCTAACGTCATTGAGAGGATACAGAGGCCAACCCTGGTTATTTGTCACAACAAAACTCTGGCTGCTCAGCTAGCAACCGAATTTAAGGAATTCTTTCCCGAAAATGCTGTGGAGTATTTTGTCAGCTACTATGACTACTATCAGCCGGAGGCTTATATCCCCAGCACCGACCTCTATATTGAGAAGGAAACCGATATAAATGAGGAGATTGACAAACTACGGCATGCCGCTACCAGGTCTCTCTTCACCCGCCGAGATATAGTTATTGTCGCTTCGGTCTCCTGTATTTATGGCCTGGGGGCACCTGAAGAATACCGAAGCTTTGTCCTTACTATTGAAAGGAACAAACACTACAAGCGAGACAAACTGGTCCGTCGTCTGGTGGATATGCAATACGAAAGAAACGACTATGATTTCACCAGAAGCAGATTCCGTATTCGAGGCGACACTCTAGAGATCCAGCCGGCTTATGAGGAAACAGCCCTCAGAATCGAATTCTGGGGGGACGAGATTGAACGCATTGTGGAGGTTGACCCTCTGACTGGTGAAGTGTTGGCTCAACGTGATCAAGTGGATATTTACCCCGCAAAGCACTTTGTTACCTCTCACGAAAAGTTGCTGGCGGCAATCGAGGATATTAAAGTCGAGCTGGAAGAAAGATTAAAGAAGTTAAGGAGCCAGGGAAAGCTACTGGAAGCCCAGAGACTTGAGGCGCGGACCAATTACGATATTGAAATGCTTCAGGAGGCGGGGTACTGCACCGGGGTGGAAAATTACTCCCGGCATCTCCAGCGACGGGCACCGGGAAGCACACCCTGGACTTTGCTGGATTACTTTCCTGATGACTTCTTGTTGTTCATCGATGAATCACATATGACCCTGCCGCAGATAAGGGGCATGTATCATGGTGATATTTCTCGAAAGCAGACGCTGGTTGATTACGGCTTTCGCCTCCCTTCAGCCCTGGATAACCGCCCATTGAATTTTGAGGAGTTTAACAAGCACGTCAACCAGGTTATTTACTTCTCTGCTACACCCAAGCCCTATGAATATGAGCATAGTCAACAAGTGGCAGAGCAATTAGTCCGCCCCACTGGTTTGCTGGAGCCTACCGTGGAGGTCAAGCCAGTCAAGGGACAAATTGATGACCTTATTTATCAAATAAAAAGCAGAGTAACCAAGGGGGAGCGTTGTTTGGTGACTACCTTGACCAAGCGAATGGCAGAGGAATTAAGCGACTACTTGAAGGAAATGGAGATTAAGACTCATTACTTGCATTCAGAGGTAGAGACTTTAGAGCGAGTGGAGATTCTCCGTGACCTCCGCCTTGGCGTCTATGATGTGGTAGTGGGTATTAATCTCCTTCGTGAGGGTTTGGACTTGCCTGAGGTGAGCCTGGTAACCATACTCGATGCTGATAAAGAAGGCTACCTTAGGTCTGAGGAAGCGCTAATTCAGACCATGGGGCGTGCTGCCAGACACCTGAACGCCCATGTCATAATGTATGCTGATACCATTACTCAATCTATGCAGAAGGCGATAGAGGAAACCGGCCGCCGCCGTCAGATTCAAGAGGCTTACAACAAGGAGCACGGCATAACTCCCCGGGGAATCCGAAAGGCAATTAAAGATATAACTGAGAGAGTTCAAGCGGTAGCCGAGACAAGGGCTCCTTATGCGGTTACTCCCATTTCTAAAGAAGAAATGGCTCAACTTATCAAGCAACTGGAATCCCAGATGAAAGCAGCAGCCAAGAATTTGGAGTTTGAAAAAGCTGCTATGATTCGCGACCGCATCATCGAATTAAGAAAAGACGAGGAACTAAGTTCGCCTCTGATGAAACGATAATCGGGCAGTCGTTCCACCAGAAATTGAATCTACCGGAGACTACTCCTCTTGCAGTTTAGCTTTTCCAAAATCGTAATAGTTCAGTTTCTCCTACGAGCTCCCTCTCAAAAATTAGGGCTTCTACATCCCCCTCAGAGTAAGGGGGGTAGAGGGGGGTTATTTCCATGGGCATCATGTTGTTGCTTGCTTGCTTGCTCAGCATCGATTGCATTCTTCCTAAGACAGGGTCGTTTTGATTTTGTAATTGGATCGTTATAAAGGTATTTATTCATAACTCCCCTTTCCCATCTTAATCTTAAGAGGGGAAATTTTGGAAAAACTTACCTGTTACCTACTCCTTTGTCCTGCTTGTTGGGGAATCGACCCGTTTCGTCCTGCATCCCACTATAATCTGGGATGATAAATTTGGCGACCCTGCTCCACTGGTGGCCAATCCAAATAGAGGATTGTAGAAATAGTGTCAGTGCTTTTTGTTAGCTATCCGGCCGACAGAAGCCACTGAACAGGCTAGGACTAAAGTAACGGAATAATCGGTACAAATGGGTGATTGACGCTTTCCCGAAACATAAGCCATAGTATATTAACAGTATAGTATGGTATAGCTGAGTAGTTTTATGAGAGGAAAATATGCCTGTTGTTATTAATGACCAGACCTATTACAGAACAGTCGAGGTTTGCCGGATGGTCGGCATCAGTAGAAATACCCTTTTCAGGTGGTTGAAGGAAGGGATATTTTCCGACGTCGAATACCGGGACTGGCGGGGTTGGAGACTATTTACCGCAGCTCAAGTGGAGACCATTAGAGCGAAGACCAACCGCGTTACCGCGATAAGCCGGAGCAGCTAAGGAAATGGGCAGATGAAATCAATGAAATCAACTGTTGAACGAACGGATGAAGAAGAGTTGTTCAAGATTATGGGCGAGAAATCGCCAGTTGGAGTTTGCATCATGCAGGATGGAAAGTTTTGCTATTTCAACTCCAACTTCCCAATCGCCATCGGCTACACGGCAGATGAATTGGTAGGCAAGGATTCTTTGGAGCTTATCGTTCCCGAAGATAGGGAGATGGTCATGGAAAATGAAATAAAGATGCTCAAGGGAGAGCTCCTTTCGCCATATCAATTCAGGGTGATTCATAAGGACGGTAGCATTAGGTGGGTTATGGAGGTAGTTAGATCCGTCCAGTACCATGGGAGACGGGCAGTTCTGGGGAATTACATGGAAGTCACCGAGCGCAAGCAAGCAGAGGAGACGCTTCAAGCCGAGAAGAATAAGCTGCAATCACTGATAGATGCCATGAAAGACACCCTCACCATACAAGATACAGAATATAACATTATTTATCAAAATGAGCAGTCGAGGATAGCTTCTGGTGGTGACCACCTGGGGGAGAAATGCTACCGAGTTTATGAAGGCAGGGAGACAGTGTGTGGCGGGTGCCCGGTAGAAAAGGCATTTAAGGATGGTGAGACACACACTGCGGAGAGGATGACGACAATCGAGGGGAAGGTTGCCTTCTGGGAGAATACGGCTAACCCCATTAGAAACGCCGAGGGTAAGATTGCCTCCTGCCTGGAGCTAACACGGGACATTACCGAGCACAAGAAGCAGGCAAAGGCGCTGGCTGATGAATCGACGCGGCGCCGTCTCCTCGTTGACCAGTCCCTGGACGGGATAGTCGTCCTCGATGAAGATGCCAAGGTGTGTGAGGCTAACCAGCACTTTGCCGAGATGCTTGGCTATACCCTCGAGGAAGTCCATGAGCTCCATACCTGGGACTGGGATAAAAATTTTCCACCCGAGCAAATACTGGAGATGGGACGGAATGTTGACGAGAAGGGTTTACACTTAGAGACGAAGCACACTCGCAAGGATGGTTCGGTCATTGACGTTGATATCAGTATCAGTGGGATCATGTATGGGGGGCAGAAGCTGATCTTCTGCATCGGCCGGGACATCACCGAGCGCAAGGAAATGGAGGAGGCGCTGCGCGAGAGCGAAAAGAAGCTCCGCCTTATATCTGAAAACTCAAGGGACATTATCTGCCTCCACGATCCGGACCATAGATATGTTTACATCAGTCCTGCCTGCAAAGAGATACTCGGTTATGAGCCAGATGAATTAGTCGGAACAAATCCCTGGGAGTTAGTACATCCCGAGGACATTGAAGCTCTCCAGAAAGAGGGTCAGGAGAAGGCCTTACAGAGGATGCCTGTCCTTCTGTCCTATCGAATCCGCAAAAAATCCGGCGAATACGTCTGGTTTGAATCGGTCAGCCAGTTGCTTAAAAATGATGCAGGTAAAGTGTTAGGTTTTGTCACGTCATCCCGCGACATCACCGAGCGTAAACAGGCGCTGGAAGCGCTGGGGCAGTCTGAGGAGAGATACCGGACTATACTGGAGGAGATGGAAGATAGCTATTTCGAGGTTGACCTCGGCGGACACCTCACCTTTGTCAATAATTCGGTGTGCCGCGATCTGGGATACTCCGGGGAAGAGCTGATTGGAATGAGCTATAAAGGCTTTACAGTTGAAGAGAATATCGAATCCGTATTTCAAGTCTTTAATGAAGTGTACCGGACCGGTGCGCCAAACAAGGGCTTCCCCTGGAAAACCGTCCGCAAAGACGGGGTCTGCGGGTTTGCTGAAACATCGGTCTCTACTCTGCGAAATGACAAGGGCGAGATTATCGGGTTCCGTGGCGTTGGGCGTGACATCACCGAGCGCAAGCAGGCAGAGGATAAATTGCGACAAAGCGAGGAGAATTACAAAACTTTGTTCAATAGCTCGGTCATCGGCACGATTGTTCTGGACGCTGAAACTATGAAAATGGCGATGGTTAATCAAGCCGCTGCGAAAATGTTTGGATTTAGTTCTGCAGAGGAAGCTCGGGGGGCAGACACGTTTGACTTCGCTCGTCCGGAAGACAAAGAGAGAATTTCTAAGATTGCTGCGGAGAATTTGTTTGGGCAAGACTCGCGGCAGACTTACGAACTGGGGGTGGTGACCAGGGATGGCCGGGAAATATGGATAAATGCGACGGGTGCGAGGATTATGCATGAGGGCAAATTGGCGGGTTTAATTTCTTTTACAGACATTACTGAGCAAAAGCGGCAAAGAGAACGGCTTATGATGACTGACCGGCTAGCTTCCCTTGGCGAACTGGCAGCCGGCACTGCCCACGAACTCAACAACCCGCTCACGAGCATTATCGGTTTCTCCCAGTTGCTTATGGAGAAAGAAACCCCTGACGACATCCGCGAGGATCTGAAGCTTATCAACAACGAGGCTCAGCGCGCCGTCAAAGTAACGAGGGATCTCCTTACATTTGCCCGAAAGCACGCACCTGTGAAGCAGCATAACCAGATAAATAACATTATTGAAGACGTGCTGGAATTACGTGCTTATCTGCAAAAAACGAATGGTATCGAGGTCGAGAGGCAGCTTAACCCTGACCTTCCTGAAATCATGGTTGATTATTTCCAGATGCAGCAAGTTCTCCTCAACATCATTATCAACGCCGAATATTTTATGACTCAGGCGCATAATAAGGGGACTCTGACCATTACCACCAAAAAACAGAACAGTAGCGTGGTGATTTCAATTGCTGATGATGGCCCGGGTATTCTGCCGGAAAATCTGAAGCGGATATTTGACCCCTTCTTCACCACCAAAGAAGCAGGCAGCGGGACCGGGCTTGGTTTGAGCATCTGCCACGGGATAGTGACCGAGCATGGCGGGCAAATATATGTCAAGAGCCAACTGGGTAAGGGAGCCACTATTTTTGTCGAACTGCCCATTAAAAATCGCGCTCATATTAAGAGTTTACTATAAAACAAGCTAATGCTAACGAGAAATGTATTCTAGTGGTTAAAGATGAAAAGGAGCTAAAACAATGAACAAAAATATTTTGGCCGGGAAGGAGTGAGGGTATGCTTGGCCAGCAAGAAACATTGCTTATCGTCGATGATGAAGTTTCAATCAGGAAGCTCCTTCGCCGGAAATTATCAGGAGAAGTCTACCAGTGTGAGGAAGCGGATACTGCTGTGCAAGCCCTGAATATGCTGGCAAACAGCCCGATTGCTCTGGTTATACTGGATATAAAGATGCCCGGTAAATCAGGAATCGAACTCCTACCGGAAATAAAGTCAGGCTACCCTGACACAGCGGTTATTATGGCTACGGCTGTTAATGATATTAATGTTGCCGTTGAGTGCCTGAAGCAGGGGGCTGATGACTATATTTGCAAGCCTTTTAATCTGGAAGAGGTTTCCCTGAGCGTCCAAAGAGCTCTCGAGAAAAGGCGTCTACAGCTCGAGGTCAGGTATTACCAACAATTCCTGGAGGAAAGGGTTGAGGAGCAGACGGGAGAGATTAAAAAGCTTTTCCTGGGCGCCATTGAGGCACTGGTATCCGCCCTCGAAGCTAAGGACAGGTATACTGGTGGGCATTCCCGCCGGGTGACCGAGATAGCGTTAGCTTTAGGCAATGAACTTGGTCTATCTGTAAAAGATATGGAAGACTTGCGCTGGGGAAGTTTACTCCATGACATCGGGAAGATTGGGATTCACCAGGTTATCCAGAATAAACCTGATAAGCTAACATCTGAAGAGTACGAGCACATTATGACTCACGCTCATGTCGGCGCTTACATTGTGAAGCCGATGGTTAATGGAAAAATAAGCGAGATGATTGAGCACCACCACGACTATTATGACGGCAGCAGACTTCATCAGGTTATAGCGGGTAATGACATACCATTGGGAGCCAGAATCATAGCTGTAGCCGATGCCTTTGATGCTATGATATCCGACCGACCATATCGGTCAGCAATGTCCGTCACGGAAGCTATAGACGAAATTAAAAGCGGTGCTGGCACTCAGTTCGACCCAGATGTCGTCACCGCATTCCTTAACACACTCGGAATGACGAAAGCATAGGCTCGACGAAGCCTGCACAGCGGTGCACCTTATAGTCATCCCCGGGGAACATGTAGACTTCAATGCACAATGACACCCACCCTGTTATTACGAGGAGCCGAAGATGTGGCAATCTCATTGCGAAGCTGGAGCCTGCTATAGTTGGACTGAGGAACCTCGCTTAGAGATTGCTTCGTCGCTATCGCTCTTCGCAATGACAAAAAAGAAGTGTCACTAAGGTACTGAATGAGGACAGCATCTTGACACATAAGCTAACACATGGTGATAATTGTGATGATATGGCAGGTAGCTTAGATGAAGACGTAGAGCCATTAAGGCAAAGCCTTAATGGCTTACCCCAACCCCAGATAGAGCCTCCGCTTATAGTGGTCAGTGGCTTGCCAGGCACGGGTAAGTCTTTTTTCTGCCGCAAGCTGGCTGAAAGGTTGTCTTTTCTCATCCTAGCAAGCGATGCTTTGCGAAAAATCCTGTTCCCCTCCCCCCAGTATAGGGAAAATGAAAATAAGCGGCTTTTTTCTGCTTGCCATGTTCTCATCGAAGAGCTTTTAAGGAAAGGAATACCTGTCATTTTTGATGCTACAAATCTGTTGGAGCACCACCGAGAATATTTCTACCGCGCCGCAGAAAGAGCCGGGGCAAAGCTCATCCTGGTCTGGGTTGAAGCTCCCACCGAAGTGGTGAGGCAGCGCCTTCTGGCCCGAGAAAAAGCAGCTCTGCCTCAGTATGACTCGGAAGCCGGGTGGGAAGTGTATAATAAAATGAAGCCTCGCAGGGAAAAGATTTCTCGCAATCATCTTGTTGTTGATACCTCGCAGGATATTACTGCCGTAATCGATAAGATTGTACGAGCAGCAAAAAGATAAGAGCAAAATTTCTTTTATTAACCTCTTCAATTCTTCATCCAAATAAAGTAAAATAAATGTTCTAAAATTTACACATTTTAGGGAGACGGATTTTGGAGATCAAAGTTATAGTTGGAGACATAGCTCAAATCGAAGCTGATGCTATTGTGGTAAACCTTTTTGAAGGTGTGGAACAACCGGGTGGCGCTACCGCTGCTGTGGATAAAGCTTTGGATGGAGCTATTAGCTCTCTCATCAGTCGAGGTGAGATTAAGGGTAAGTTTGGGGAAGTTATCATTACCCATACGTTTGGGAAACTGCCAGCAGGGATAGTCGCTATTGCCGGGTTGGGCAAGCGCCAGGATTTCAATGTGGATAAAGTTCGCGGGGCAGCCGGAGAGTTTTGTCGGGCATTGCGTAAATTGAATTGCCACAAGATAGCTACAATACTCCATGGTAGTGGCATAGGTGGTATTGGGCTTGAAGCTTCAGTTAAAGCAATAGCTGAGGGTGCTCTTCTCGGGCTTTATAGCTTCACCAAATATAAGAAGCCTGAATATGAAGATGTCGAAGAAATGCTGATAGTGGTAAGAGAAAAGGAAAAAGTCCCAATCTTAGAGGCTGCCATTGGCAAGGGGAAATTGGTAGCTTCAGCTACCAACCTGGCTCGAGATATGGTTAATGAACCAGCTAACTACATGACACCTAGCCAGATGGCTGAAGCAGCTAAAGAAATAGCTAGCAAATATAATTTAGAATTCAAAGTCTTTGACCGAGAGGACATGGAGGCGATGGGCATGGGAGCACTCTTGGGGGTGGCGAAAGGAAGCAACCAGCCCCCCAAGCTAATAACTCTCAGCTATAAAGGAGATGAACGTTCTGAAAAAGTCTTTGGCTTTCTGGGCAAGGGCATAACTTTTGATTCCGGGGGAATCTCCATTAAGGCGTCGGAGGGGATGGGCGAGATGAAGGATGACATGGCTGGTGCTGCTGCAGTTATGACAGCAGTTGGGGCTATTGCTCAGTTGAAACCGAAGATTAATGTCACCGCTATTATTCCGGCTACCGAGAATTTACCCAGTGGCACCGCCTTGAAACCAGGCGATGTACTGAAGGCGATGAATGGCAAGACCATAGAAGTGATAAGCACCGATGCCGAAGGAAGGCTTATCCTGGCTGATGCCCTGAGTTATGCTCAGAAACTTGGTTTATCTCCCCTGATAGATTTAGCTACTTTGACAGGAGCTTGTCGTGTTGCTTTAGGCACCCTTTATAGTGGTCTCTTTGGCAATGACCAAGACTTGATAGATAAAGTCCGCAAAGCTGCGGAAAGAACCGGCGAGAGAATGTGGCAAATGCCCATGCCCGAGGAGTATAAAGAGCAAAACAAAAGCGAAATTGCCAATGTTAAGAATACCGGCAACAGATATGGCGGAGCCATCACTGCTGCCCTCTTCTTGGCTGAATTTGTTGCCAATATCCCTTGGGTTCATATTGATATAGCTGGCACTGCCTTCTCGACCAAGGAGAGTGGCTATATAGCAAAAGGGGCTACTGGAGTCGGCGTCAGAACTTTAGTCGAATTAGCTTTGAGCGAAGCAACAAGTCAGGAGGCTATATGAAAGTAAAGTGGTTAGGTCATGCTTGTTTTTTGATTACCTCCAGAGATGGCCTAAGAGTAATTACCGACCCTTATGCCGTGGGTGGAGGTATTAATTATTCTCCTATCAAGGAAACTGCTGATGTCGTTGTGGTGAGCCATGACCATGACGACCACAGTAACGTTTCTGCAGTACAAGGGAAACCTGAAGTGGTTAAAGGTGACGGCAAAAAAACTGCTAAAGGAATTCAGTTTAGGGGCATCGCCACTTATCATGATGCCTCTCAAGGCACACAAAGAGGACCTAACACCGTCTTTTGTTTCACCATAGATGATATAAGGCTTTGTCACCTCGGTGATTTAGGGCATGTGCTTGGTTCAGAGCAGGTCACTGAAATTGGTGCCGTGGATATATTGTTTGTTCCTGTGGGTGGTTTCTTCACCATTGATGCCCCCGTAGCTAGCCAGGTATGTGACCAACTAAAGCCGAAAATGGTTATTCCCATGCATTTTAAGACGCCCAAGTGTGCCTATCCCATAGCCGGTGTTGAGGATTTCCTTAAGGGCAAGAAAAATGTAAGAAAGGTAGCGGGTAGTGAAGTGGAGTTCGGGCGCGAAAAGCTTCCGGCTGCCACCGAAATCCTGCTGTTGCAACCGGCTTTGTAGCTATTGAAATTTGGTCACTGATATGAAGTCCATGATTGTCAAAGATTCGGATTTTGTGTTCACTCCTCCTCCACAGCTGGCCTGGGCAAGACGAGTTTTAATCAAACCAAATGCCGGTTATCCCATGCCGTACCCTGTAACCACAAGTCCCAAACTGCTGAATGTTATTATCAGAGGTATTAGAAAAATTAGTAATGCGGATATCCTCATTGCGGACGGGACTCCTAGCGGTGAATCGATTTACCCAATATATCAAGCTTTAGGATATAACTTTCATCACGTCCTTATGCTCGATATCAGGGATTCCATTTTTATAGAGGTGCAGAATCCTTTATCTCAATTCTATGCTGTGGAGAGTTTCTGGGTGCCCAATGTAGTATTGCGCAGCGACTTTTTGATCAGCGTTACTCCCTTCAAGGTTGGTGGTCGCTCTGGTCACTTCAGTGTAGCAAACCTTCTGAGTCTGTTGCCTGTGAGCAAGTATAAAAAAGACAAGCCGGGTGGCTGGGGAACTCTGTATGAGTTAGGCATTGAGAAAGTCCTTGCTGACCTTTACTTCACCTTGCCCTTCGATTTGGGCATTATCGAAGCCCATCAAAAATTCTTTTACACTGATGACCCCACGAAAGGGGAAGTGGATGATTACGGGAAGATCTTGGTTGGCGAACCCCATGAAATTGACCTTAAGGCTTCTCAAATAGCTGGAGTTGACTGCGGGCACTTAAAATTGATTAATGAGGGTAGAGTTCAACTTGAGGACTAAGTTGGGTCCTGAATTAACTTAAATCCTAAACTCTAACCCCTGAAATTAGTAATCAGTAGTCAGAAGCCACTTACTGGCTACTGAATTCTGAATTCTTCCCGCTTTCGGATTTAGTGCTTAGGATTTTTCTCAATATCTTATACTAAAATTGTCGAACTGCCCTGAATAGTCCGACCAAGCTACTTCCACTCTCTTGACCCAGGCTCCCGGCGGGCCCGTCTTAAGTTGCTCTAGTAGTCTATCCAACTGTGGCTTCTCTCCTTCAGCTTGAACTTGTACAGAATTGCCGCTGGCAAGGTTGCGAACATACCCTTTTAAGCTTAGCTTCCTGGCTACATTCCGAACGAAGTAGCGAAAGTAGACACCTTGCACCCGCCCATAAACTGTAACGGAAAGCAGTGCCATATCAGCCATTTCGTTATCCTGAGTTACCCTCTTCATTCACAGCTATCCTCGTCGTTCTGAGCCATTTCTTGTCATTCTGAGTTCATGCGAAGAATCTCTACGGTACGGACTGTATCCAGCCGACTTAGCCCTACTTCCTGGGCTAAGGATAATGCTTCATGGAATTCTGCAGATGATATTCGCCGCTCTAAACTTGGAATTTTAAGAGCTTTGTGACAGGGATGGTATTGAGCCATGATATTGACATAGATGTCGCGGGAAATTTCTTTGCTGAGAAAATTCACTATCCCTTTTGTCCCTGCCAAACCGTGGGGTAAAACCAGGTGTCGAACCAGGAGTCCTCGTTGAGCCACTCCCTCCTTGTTTATCTCCAGGTCACCTATTTGCCTATGCATTTCTTTGATTGCTGCTTTATTTACCTCAGGATAGTTTTCAATGCCCGACAATTCTCGAGCAGTCTCCTCAGCGTCGTATTTCATGTCCGGCATATAAATATCGACAATGCCGTCGAGTATCCTCAAGGTCTCCACCGGATCGTAGCCACCGCTGTTGTATACTAAGGGAAGATGCAAGCCTGACTCCACTGCTAGCTCCAGTGCTTCCAGAATTTGAGGAACTACGTGGGTTGGGGACACCAAGTTTATGTTGTGGCATTCTTTAGCTTGAAGGGAGAGCATTATGTAAGCTAGTTCTTCTTTGCTCACCTTCTGACCTTCGCCTAGCTGGCTAATGGAATAATTCTGGCAGAATAGACATCTAAGGTTGCAGTTAGTGAAGAATATAGTGCCCGAACCGTACCTGCCCACCAATGGGGCTTCCTCGCCGAAGTGAGGCCCGTAGGTGGACACCAGTGCTTCGCGGGATGTGTGGCACTTGCCTATATCGCCAGCCAGCCGATTTACGCCACAGCTGCGAGGGCATACGGAGCAACTCTCAAGCAAAGATAAAGCCGCGTCTACCCGTTCCTTCAGCTTGCCACTGTGGTAAAGCTCCAGGTAAGCTGCCAATTAGCTATTCCTCGTATTCCTCAGCAGGCTTCCTCTTTTTCTTGATTACCTCCACCTCCAGCTGTGGCACGAGTTCCGAAATCGGTTTGCTTTTCTGTGCTCCCTTCTTGGGTTTCTTTGGCTCTCGCTTTCTATAATCTCGTCTACCCATGGCTACACCTCAATTTTTCCCAAGCTGCTCTTGCTGCTTGGCTCTCAGCAACTTTCTTACTTCTTCCTGTCCCACTGCCTAGTGCTTCCCCCTGGACCAAGATTTCGACGGTAAATTGCTTGCTGTGGTCAGGACCGGTAGCTTCTACCAAACGGTAAACTGGCGTTGGCCTCTTTTGTCCCTGGATGAGCTCTTGAACTAATGCCTTGTAGTTTGGGGTTATTTTGCCGGCCTTTATTTTTTCCAGTTCCGGCTTGAGCTGTCTGAGAATAAATCTTCGGGCTTTGGCTAGCCCCTGGTCTAAATATAAAGCAGCGATCAGTGCTTCCATAGCATTTGCTAAGTTGCTCGCCTTCGCCCTTCCTCCGTTTGCTTCCTCACCTCGTCCTAACAAGAGCCAGTCACCAAGCTTGAGCAAAGAAGCTAGTTCAGCCAAAGTATCGCGGCAAACTAGAGAGGCGCGAATCTCAGTTAGCTCTCCTTCAGGTAGTTTAGGAAACTCTTCATACAGCTTTTCCGTTACAATGAGGTTAAGTACGGCATCACCAAGAAATTCTAAGCGCTCGTTGCTCGGCCGGGCGAAACCAGGATTTTCGTTAAGATAAGATAGATGCACGAAGGCCTGCTCCAGTAAAGATTCCTGGTGGAAAGATATTCCTAAGTCCTTCTGGCAATCGTTCCAATCAATCATTTTCGGAATCAAGTATAGCAACAAAGCTTAGCTAGCTCAACCTGTCGCTCTGGCTCGTGCTAGCCACATTTTAGTTCATGGAAAGTGTGGGTAAACAAAACAGGCTTTTGTTGCCTGGGCTGCACATTTTTGACTATTGTTACCTTGAGAACCAAGTACGTTTGTGCAGTAGCATTCACGAATTTAGTCTCCACGACGCGGCTTGGAATCCTCCGAGTTTCATAACCAGTTACCTTTGAAAAACGAGGCCCAGCTTCTATCACTCTTTGGGGCTTTCTCCCTTCAATGCTATAATAGCCTGTGAGTCTCCATGGATATCTTAGCCACGCTTAATCCTGCCCAGAGAGAAGCTGTGGAGGCCATCAAAGGGCCTGTACTTATCCTGGCTGGACCCGGCAGCGGCAAGACCAGAGTGATTACCCATCGGGTCGCTTATTTGATTAAAACCTGCGGCGTTAGCCCCCACAACATCATGGCGGTTACCTTTACCAACAAAGCCGCCCGAGAAATGAAGGAGAGATTGGAACAACTCCTGGGACAGGTTGCAGAAGCTTTGACTTTAGGCACCTTTCACGCCATTTGTGCTCGAATTCTGCGTCGTGAGGGCAAGGCTATCGGCCTTGAGTCGAGTTTTGTTATCTACGATGAAGATGACCAGTTAAGCTTGATTAAACAAGTTCTGGAAGAATTAAATCTCGACCCAAAGCAATATGCTCCTCAAGCTCTACGCTCAACTATCGGCGCTGCTAAGAGCCGTCTCATTAGCTCTGAGGACTACGCCCAGTGGGTTAATAGCTATTTTGAAGAAATAGTTCACAGAGTGTATCAAAGGTACCAAGAATTGCTTAGCCACGGTCAGATGGTGGATTTCGACGACTTACTGATGAAAACGGTGCAGTTGTTCCGCGACCATCCTCAAATCCTCAACAGATACCAGTCAAAGTACGTTCATATTTTAGTTGATGAATTTCAGGACACCAACATTGCCCAATATGAGCTGATGAGGCAACTAGCCGGAAAATACCGGAATCTGTGTGCGGTCGGTGACCCTGACCAATCTATTTATTCTTGGAGATTTGCTGATTTACGTAATATCCTAAGCTTTGAGAAGGATTACCCTGAAGCCAAAGTCGTGCTTTTGGAACAGAATTATCGCTCCACCAAGACAATTCTGGAAGTAGCTTCAGACGTTATCTCAGCCAATGTGCTGCGCAAGCCCAAAAAGCTATGGACGGGAAACGAAGACGGAGCTTCGGTAACCGTTATCGAAAGTTATAATGCCGAAGAAGAAGCCCAATCTGTGGTCAACGAGATAGAGAAACTGATTGGGCAGGAGCAAATATCCCTCAAAGATTGCGCCGTCATGTATCGGGTTAATGCTCAATCACGAGCCTTAGAGGAGACTTTCCTGAGGTACGGTGTGCCTTATAAGCTTGTTGGCGGCACCCGCTTTTACCAGAGGCAAGAGGTTAAAGATATTATTGCTTACCTCAGAGTTATCCATAATCCGCAGGACAACGTCAGTTTGACTCGAATCATAAATGTGCCCGGCAGAGGCATTGGACAAAAGACTCTTAACACGCTTCAATCTTGGGCAAAAGCTCATGATACCTCCCTTTTCGAGGCCCTAAAACAGGTGAGTCACAATGTCATTGGCGGCGAAGCGAAGCAATCTCCTTCCCCACGCATTGTCCAGGTTCTGGCGGGATTTGATGCTCTTATGGCTAAACTCACTGCCCAAAGCCATGAGCTAAGCTTTTCTGGTCTAGTGGATGAGATACTGGAGCACACCGGATATAGAGAATATATACTGGACAAGGAGGATGGGGAGGAGAGATGGGAAAACATAACGGAGCTGCGCAATGTTGCCAGCGAATATAACGAGCTCGACACTGAAGAGGCCTTAACTACATTTTTGGAAAAAGTAAGCCTGGTATCGGATATAGATGAACTGGATGAAAAAGCTGATACTGTAACTCTAATCACCTTGCATCAAGCTAAAGGATTGGAGTTCTCCGTGGTTTTTATTGTTGGTCTGGAGGAAGGAATTCTCCCACACAGGAAATCGTTCGATGGCCCGGAACAAATGGAAGAAGAGCGCCGTCTTTGCTATGTGGGAATAACCAGAGCTAAGACGCGACTCTACCTTTTGCGCAGTTACCGTCGGAATTTATTTGGCGGCAGCACGGCAAACCCACCATCTCGCTTTCTCCAGGACATCTCACGCCACTTAATAAGCCCGAGAGCACTATGGGAGGAGAGCCCTACTCCAGTAGCTAACACCTATTCCCAGCCTTCATCTCGACCTTCTGACACTCCAGTGCTAAAAGTTGGTGACCATGTCCGCCACAGCAAATTTGGCCCCGGCATAGTGATGAATTGCAGTCCCACAAGGGATGACCAAGAGCTGACCGTAGTCTTTGAAGGGGCGGGGGTTAAGAAGCTCCTGGCCAGTCTGGCACCCCTGGAAAAAATCGAGAAAGATTTACATTTTCCCTCATAACTATTGACAGAATACACGAAACCGTGTAAAATAGAATGTAGATGCCTATTAAGGTTTTAGCGACTGAGGTAGTCTCCAAGATTGCTGCCGGGGAAGTGGTCGAGAGGCCAGCCTCGGTGGTCAAGGAGCTGATAGAGAATTCCCTCGATGCTGGAGCTACTCAGATTGCCGTAGAAGCTCAAGGCGGCGGAGTAGAGCTGATCAAAGTGAGCGATAATGGGGCAGGTATCCCGGCCTCGGAGCTAGAGCTTGCCTTTCACAGGTATGCCACGAGCAAGATTGGCAACTTAGACGACTTGGAGAAAATCTCCAGCCTTGGCTTTCGGGGCGAAGCCTTGCCCAGCATCGCCTCTGTCGCCGAAGTAGAAATCTTAACCCAAACATCCTCAGACCCAATTGGCAGTTATATGTATTTGAGAAAGGGTGCGGTAGTTCGCAGAGAGAGCCGCGCCAGGCCCCAAGGTACTACCGTGACCGTGCGCCGATTGTTTCGCTATTTCCCGGCACGACTGAAGTTTCTCAAATCAACAAATACTGAAAATAGCCACATCGCCCATTTGGTAAGCCAGTACGCCCTGGCTTTCCCCGAGGTTAAGTTCAGCCTGGTTCTCGACAAACGCCCCAGCCTGCGCACTACGGGCAATGGCGACCTGCGCGAGGTGGTAAATGAGATCTATGGTTCAGAGGTAGCGCAAAGGATGCTAAAGGTGGAGCAAAAAGACAGCCTAGCTAAAGTCAGCGGCCTAACAAGCCCACCTTCCTTAGCCCGTTCTAATCGCAACTATCTCAGCTTCTTCGTCAACCGAAGGTGGGTGCGCAGCCCCCTGCTAACTCGGGCAACTGAGGAAGCCTATCGTGGCTTACTTATGGATGGCCAGCATCCTATTGCGGTAATCAATATCTCCCTGCCGCCTCAGGAGCTTGATGTCAACATCCATCCCGCCAAAGCCCAGATAAAGTTTTGCCATGAACAAGCTGTCTTTAGCAGCGTACAGAAAGCCATAGAGGAGGCATTGGCCAGGACGCCTATAGCTAGCTCGAAAGCTGTGCCCTTCTCAGTCAGCTCAGGGCAGTGGCAAAGCCCTCGCATGATAATGGATAACGAGCCAGCTTTTGTTGTTGCCCAGTTGCCGACTATGGAATTACCTGTTTTAAGAGTGCTGGGGCAGCTAGCCAACACTTATATTATTGCCGAGGGACCCAACGGACTCTATCTCATCGACCAGCATGCTGCCCATGAGCGCATACTTTATGACCGAATTTTAGCGCAGTGGGCGCAAAAGGAAGTTGAAGTCCAGGGTTTACTCCAGCCCATAACCATAGAGTTTAGCCCCAGAGAGGAAGAGACCCTGAGAGCTAATAAAGAGTTCCTGGCCGAATTTGGCTTCGCTATTGAGTCTTTCGGAAATAGAAGCTATCTGATACGCGCCATACCGGCACTAGAGGCCAGGGCGAATATCATTGAGATAATAAGTGCGCTGCTTGATAGCCTTGCCAGCAAGGAAAGTCTTAATCCCTGGGAGGAAAAGATAGCCCAATCTTTGGCCTGCCATGGTGCTATCAGAGCAGGACAGCAGCTAAGCAACGAAGAGATGCGGGAGTTAATAAAGCAGCTAGAGCAAACCAAGCAACCGCGCGCCTGTCCCCACGGCCGGCCAACTATGATTCATTTAAGTTCTCATCAACTAGAGAAGGAATTTGGCAGGATAAGCTAGAAAACTAGCAAGGTTACTAGTCCAAGATTCGTTTCACAGATTTTCTATTTGCATAAACCAGAAGCCGGTCTCCTTCCACGATTTTCTCGTCCCAATTCGGCCTCGCTAGGTAAGTACCGGCCCTGTCTATACCAAGGATTTCTATGTCCCTTTCCGCGGTGATATCAGCCACAGACAAGCCAATGCTCTTCGAGCTTCCTTTTATCATGACAAGACTAATAGCCCAGTCCTTCTCCACATGGAATATTTCCTCAACCGCTGGAGCTTCCCTAAGAATTCGGTTTATAACTGGCCTTTGCAGCCGGTCAAGAATCCGCTGGCCAAAATTGCTTCTTATAATTAGTTGATAGAGGCCGAATATGCCTCCAATTATTATGGCCAGGCGAATGAAAAACCACGTGTAACCGCTCACCTGGGTGAAAGATGCCACTAAAGTGGCAATTACAGTGACCATGCCGGCATTTCCCAATATAATGAGAATGGTCACAATTCTGCGCCTGGTTCTGTTTCCCACCACCCGTTCTGCTTCTCTCGTCGTGAAGCCCGTTCCTGAGAAAGCAGATAACGCCTGAAATCTAGCTACATCAGGTTCTATCCCTGTTAACTGGAGGGCAAAGCCTCCAATTCGGACGACGATGAAAGAAACTAGAATAGCTACCAACAAAATGCCTACATAAGCCATATTCAACACCTCCAACTTAGGTTCTGCTGAGCCATGGATGGCACTGTCTGTGTAGAAGGTTGCGAGTGCCCAATCGCTTCGCCTTTCAGTTCAGATGCCAGAGACATATTCTTCATTTAGTAACTTTAGAGCCACCTCCTCCTCCTGAAATAGACTACCAGAGAAATACCTATTACTGCCATTACAATCAAGATGATAAAGTACCCATACCTCCACTCTAGCTCCGGCATATTTGCGAAGTTCATGCCGTAAATGCCGACAATGAAGGTCAGCGGAATGAAGATAGTGGCTATGATTGTTAGCACCTTCATCACCTCATTCATGCGGTTGGACACTGAAGAAAGATAAGTGCTCAGTACACTCTCAGTCATATCTCTGAGACCAATAGTGAGCATCTCAATCCGCACCAAATGGTCATAAATGTTGCGGTAATATATTTGAGCTCGCTCGCTTATCAGGGCATATTCGCCGCGGCTGAGCCCGTTCATTATTTCCCGCTGAGGCAATATGACCCGCGTCAACGCCAGTATGCTGCGTTTAAGTTGCATAATCGACATCAATGTTCCCCTCTTCGGTTCGTGAAGTGCCTCGGCCTCGAGTTGATCACTCTTCTCATCCATCTCCTCGATAGTAGGCATGATATTGTCCACCAGGGTATTGATAAGGTCGTGAGCCAAGAAATCGACTCCCCTGCGCATAAGGCGTTCGTCTTTTCGAACGCGATCCAACATAGATGAAACCGACCTCATGGGTACATCATGGCTGGTGACGACGTAATTCTTTCCCAGAAAGAGAGCGAGTTCTGTGGTCTCCACTACCTCAGACTCGATGTGGTAATTGATGCCATGAACGATAACAAATAAGTAGTCATCAAAGTCATCTATCTTGGGTGGATGTATATTCTTGCTAATGCAGTCTGCCACTGCCAGCGGATGAAAACAGAATACATTGGATAGTAACCCGGCATCCTCGTCCGTCACATTCTCTATATCAACCCAGAGCAGTCCCTCCCCAGTTGCCAGAAAGTTCTTGATTTGTTCTATGCCTAGCTGGTCCAGGAGTTTCCCATCCGGTGCCAGATAGAAAGCACACTTTATCATCGTCGCCTCCTTAACCTTCGCAAAAGTCGCTCAATAGTAAATACTACCAAGTGGTAAACCCTTTCCCATCAGCGTAATCATAGGCATAGCTGGCTGGAGGCTCCTTTTCAATCAACATTAGTTTGCCATCCCCAGTTCTTTAGAAAGCTGAACCTCTGTAGCGAATAATTCATCCACCAATGAGGCCCTCGATTATCTATCAAGGGGGCTTTTCACTCCTAATATGTTTTTGTGGCCACATAAGTATAAATCATGGTGGTCTGGAGATTCCAGTGTCCGAGCAACTCATGGATTGTCCTGATGTCATAGCCATTTTCCAGCAGATGTGTGGTCAAGGATTTCCCTTTGAATTTTTTGCTTTGACAGATAGCTAGGAATGCAATACAATTTTATCAATTAACACAATAATATAAAAATTTTAAGTTGCATGAGTTATGTCTAACTATTGCTGCACCTGACCAGAGGGCAGCACGGTGAATTCTACATGGTCTGTGCAGCGATTAAGTTTTTTATAAATCCGAACGTCACTTACTCCTAAGCCCTCTGGCAGGTGAGCATTTCGTTACCTACCAATTCTTGAAAGCAATACATCGGCTCCACAGAAAATGCCTTATTACAACAACGACTCCTTTAATACTATAGCTACCATAAGCTTGCCTCTTCTCAGCGTAACTACAGAATTCTCTCCACCTTGAGCAGATTCGTGGAGCCAGTCACCCCAATAGGGATGCCGCCGGTAATCACTACCAAATCACCCGGCTTTGCCAGTCCCAGTTCTTTAGAAAGCTTAGCCGCTGTAGCAAATAACTCGTCCACCGACGAGGCTTTGGCTATCTGAAAAGGGTAAACACCCCAGCGCAGCACCAATCTCTTCGCGACCACGGCATCAGTGGTTATCGCCAGAATAGGCATTCTCGGGCGGTATTTTGATACGCGCCCTGCCGTGCTGCCAGACTGAGTAAAGGCCACAAGAGCTGCTGCTCCCAGACTTTGCGCCGTATGGCAGGCACTATAGCTTATCAGCTCATCCGTCTTTTGCTCCAGCCATTTGCCTCGTTCCGCCAATATTTGCTCGTAGGGCAGTTTGCCTTCTACCTCCTGGGCAATCTTCACCATCATTTTAACTGCTTGCACTGGATACTTCCCGATGGCGGTCTCCTTTGATAGCATGATGGCATCGGTACCATCAAATATGGCATTAGCTACATCAGCGACCTCGGCCCGCGTTGGCCGGGGAGCATTCACCATTGACTCCAGCATTTGCGTGGCGGTAATCACCGGCTTGCCTGCTTGGTTACACTTCCTGATAATCTCCTTCTGTACCAGCGGCACTTTTTCCAGAGGGATGTCCACACCGAGGTCTCCTCGCGCCACCATGATACCATCGCTATCTACCAGTATGCTGTCAAATTTGTTAACTGCCACGCCCCTTTCAATCTTGGCAATAATTGGTATGGCTGCATCGTTCTCATGCAACATGGTTCTTATATTGGTTACGTCCTCAGCATTGCTGACAAAGGAGAGAGCCAGGTAATCAGGCTGCTGCCTGACAGCAAAGAGAATGCATTCTCGTAAAGTATCGGTAATGAAAGGGCCAGAGGTACGCATACCAGGCACTACCAGTCCCCGTCCCTCGGTGAGTATCCCCCCAACCATGACCTTACATCTAACCTCTGTACCTTGCACATCAAGTACCTTGAGTTGCATGGCACCGTCATCAAGCAATACGGTATCCCCTACTTTTATATCTTGAGGAAGGGTAGGAAGATTAATTGGTATCACTACATTGTCTCCCTTTACTTGCCTTGTGGTAAAGGTAACCTGCGCACCCTTTTTCAGTCTGGCTTGACCATCTTTCAGCTTGCCCGTGCGATACTTTGGCCCGGGCAAATCCAAGAGTATAGCAACAGGGATTGCCAGACGCTGGGACAGCTTCCTTACAGTCTGGATATGGCGGGCGTGCTCCCTGTGGGTACCGTGGGATAGATTAAGCCTGGCGACATTCATGCCAGCTCTTATTAGCTGCTCAATCACAGCAGCCGAGCCAGTAGCCGGACCGATAGTGCACACTATTTTGGTCCGCCTTTCAAAAAAGTTGGAGCGTTTCATATCACCGCCTAGCTCTGCCAAAGTATTACCTATCAATAACTCCGATACCAGCCCTCAGTCACCGGGGCGAATTTTCCGTTTTCAGCCCCCAGCCTGAAATACCAGGGTTTACCATAGCTATCAGCTATCTCAGCTAGCTCCTTCAACCTTGGAGCAGCCGTATTCTGGAAAAAATTCATCCTCTCATCCCGAGAACGAATTTGAGCACCCTCCTGCCACAGGGCACGCCCTGCCAGGAAACCGGAAGCCCCCGCCCTGCACGCTATCTTCACCTGCTTCCTGAACGACTCGAAGTCAACACCGGCACTGAGCAGCACCCAGGGTAGCCGGGATGCCCGGTTTAACTCCTGGCACAATCCCAGCAGCTTCCCCTCATCTTGCTCAAACTTAATATCTGCCGGGAATTCTGCCTTCAACACATCAATGGGCAAGGCAGTAATCTGCCGAGCAGTTTCGATAACTAGGCCAGGCTTTATCTCAGCAAACTTCTTCGAGGATGTCCCGGCTTTTTCGATAGGATAGCTTACCGGCTCAACCAGAAAGGCTATATCTTCTTCAAGGCATTGGGCAGCTAGCCTTGCCACCAAATCCAGCTGTTTTGAGGCAATATCCTTCAGGTCAGGCCTGAAGTAGATTAAAAGCTTGACCGCTGAAGCTCCCATTTTTTTCGCCTTTTTTACGCTCCAGCCGGGCAGAAGCTCAGTAATTCTAGCCGTACTATCCCCGGTATAGCCGGTCTTTTCCATGCTGACAAGAAGCCCCTTAGGCCCGGGCAAGAGACCCGCAGCTATAGCCTGACCAGCTCCGTATTCCGGGTCAAGCAATATGGCACTGGCAAAAGGCGCCACCGCTTGACAAAGGTCAAGCTTAAAATCAACCATATTCTGGTAACTCACAGCATCAGGGTTTTTCTCGTTCAGGGCCCGCCTAAGCGCCCCCCTGTGGTCAATGGCACACATTGTCATTATGCCCCTGGAATCAGCCAATTGCTGGAGTCCTCTTAGCTTGCCGATAGATATGTTCATTACATCAACCTCCTATGCAAAACTATGGCCATGTCTTTTTTTACTCACGAAGGGACTTCCTCATCTCTTGGAGGGCAAAGGCAGCGGCACCGAGCAGGCCGGAATTTCGACCCAGCTCAGCAGAAGCAAAGCGCACCGCCTGGAATGACTCTTCATATGCTCTCTCTCCAGCCGTCTTGAAGGCTGGCTTGAGCAACATATCACCGATGTTTGATAAACCACCACCAATGACTATCAACTCCGGGTTGAATATGTTTATTAAATTGGCCAGCCCTACACCTACATAGTAGCCGGTCCGAGCAATAAGTTCTTTAGCCAGGCTATCACCCTGCTCGGCAGCGCTTTGAATGACCTGCGCCGTCACCTTTTCCACGTCACCCTCGGCATATTCCAGGATAGAAGTCCTGACTCCTTCTTTAATCCGATGCCTTGCCTCCCTGGCCAGGGCTGTCCCCGAGGCCAGCGCTTCCCAACAACCCCTGTTTCCACAGTTGCAGATTGGACCTTCGTCATCAATGGTCATATGCCCCACCTCACCAGCGGCACCAATAGCTCCACTGTAAATCTTGCCATCAATGACAATGCCTCCGCCGATGCCTGTGCTAAGAGTAATATAGATGAAGTTACGAGCACCCCGGGCAGCGCCAAAATAAAATTCCCCCAGGGCAGCGGCATTAGCATCATTGATGAGAAAGGTCTTCTTGCCCAGCCTTTCTTGCATTATGTCTCTCAGGGGAACGTCTCGCCATTGTGGCAGATTCGGTGAAGTAAGAAGGATGCCCGTCTCGGGGTTTGCGAGACCGGGTGCCCCAATCCCTACGGCAGTAAGCTCCGAAATGGCAACATTTGCCAGCTCTAAAGCACGATACGCAGACTCCAAAATAGACTGGATAATCGCCTCATGGCTTTTTAGGGCAGGCGTTATACTGTGGTCGCGCGATAGCATTTTCCCCTGAGAGTTGGTCACTGCCGTCAGTATTTTGGTGCCTCCAAGGTCAACGCCAAGAATCAAATCGTCAGCATTGTCACCCAATTTCAACCTCCTGCTATGAGCCTCAGTTATAAGTAGGCCCCTTTGCCGAAGCTAGCATTTCTTTCAAAAGTAAGGGCTTGCTCTTGATTTTACTCATAGATTATCCTGGTGGGTATTTTCGTAGCCTCATCCTGAGCTTGGTAATAATGGTAGGCTTGGATTATGCTCATCTTCCCAGCTTGGAGACCTGTCCCAATGGCAATAATAGGTTTTGTTACAGTTTGCTATTATTGTATACTAGGGCGGATAATAAAAAAAGACAGTAAGTTCTCGTGAACAATCAAAGACAGGTTAAAGAAATTAACTGCACTTTATGGACGGTAATTACAGCTTGATGGTCTTGTACCGGAAGGTTTATTAGAAGGTAAATGTGAAAACCAAAGCCCCTTTGAAACCACCACATGGCAGAAACTAAAGTCTATCGCGACCGGAATTTCCAAATCATCTGCGGCGTGAGCTTCCTAGGAATGATGATGGTGGCCATAATCATTCCTGCTTTCCCAACGATGGTGGAGGCATTGGGGGTAAGCGAGCAGTCTATAGGGCTACTTATCAGCGTGTATACTCTCCCCAATTTTCTCTTTGCGCCGCTGGCTGGGATTCTGGCTGACAGGTTCGGCAGGAAAAAGCTGCTTGTGCCATCCCTTTTCCTCTATGGCATACTTGGAGGAGCCTGCTTTTTTGCCCCTGACTTCAATACACTCCTCATTCTGCGAGGATTACAGGGGGTCGGAGGTGCACCATTAATGAGTATCCCTTTTGCTATCATCGGTGACCTTTTTTCTGGACAAAAGCGAGCCGAGGCTATAGGGTTTGTCACTACAGTAATGTATGTGGGCTATATTATTTACCCTCTCTTAGGCGGAGCATTAGCTAATTTTGCCTGGAATTATGTGTTTCTATCCTTCCTAGCGGCCATCCCTGTAGGAGTCATAGCACTTGTTTCTCTGCGCTGTCCGGAGCCAGAGAACAAGCAGAATCTGAAAGATTACTTGGGAGGTGCCGTTAGTTACCTGAAAAGCTTGAAGGTGTTCTGGCTCTTTTCCGCGACAGTGATAACCTACATCCTTCTCTACGGTGCTTATCTTGACTACTTTAGCCTCCTATTGGGAGGTCGTTTCCATGCCTCCCCCTTTATCATCGGAGTTTTTGTTTCCATCATGGGTCTCATCACCGCTGTCTCCTCTTCCCAACTTGGAAGGCTTAGCAAGAGGTTCCCTGTAGCACTCATAATCATAGGTGCCTTTGTTGTCTATGCCTTTGCCATGGCAATTATCCCTGTATTGTCTACTTTATGGTTATGTTTATTGCCTACAATCCTTTTCGGCGTAGCCCATGGGATAAACTTGGCCAGCCAGCGTTTCATAGCAGCGGGGGTAGCTCCTTTTGAGCACCGAGCAGGCTTCATGGCCATACAGGGTACCATGACCCCCTTGGGTATGACCATCGGGCCTCTCTTAATGGGCCTGGTCTTCAGCCTCACCAGCCTGAATGTTACCTTTTTTATAGCCGCCCTAATTGCTCTAATAATACCGATTATGGCCGCAATAATAGGCAAGGGAAAGCTGTCTGCTGGCTAATCTTAGTGGCAAGCTTAAGTACAGTTGTCAGACTATTGATTATTGCAGTTCTTGATAGTATACTGTCGTTATACACAGAGGGGGAGGTACTCCATGAAATTATCTTGCCATCAAGAAAACCTAAATAGGGGACTAAGCATCGTAGGGAGAGCTGTAGCCACTAGGTCCACTTTACCTATCACCCAAAATATCCTTTTATCCGCTGAGAAATCGCGTCTCAAATTGGCAGCTACCAATCTGGAAATGGCCACCACGTGCTGGATTGGTGCTGAAGTGAAAAAGGAAGGAGACATAACTGTGCCTGCTCGCTTGCTCATCGACTTTGTTAATTCCTTGCCCAACGACTTAATTGAAATCAATCTTCCCGCTAACAGTCGCATCCTGGAGCTTAAGAGCGGCCATTTTCAAGCTCATATTCACGGCATCGATGCCGCGGATTTCCCCCCTATCCCCCAGATAAACGATGGCATAACTACCACCATTGAGGCAGCTAATCTCAGGGAAGGAATTGCACAGGTCGCCTTTGCTGCTGCCACTGAAGAATCCCGCCCGGTATTAACCGGAATTAACACTGAGTTCGATGGCGAGCAGCTCAACCTGGTGGCTGCCGATGGCTTCAGGCTAGCTGTTCATAAGACAACCCTCGGCTCGCCAGTCGGCGAGAAAACTACGGTTATCGTCCCGGCCAGAACCCTCAATGAACTGAATCGCCTTCTTAGTGAGCAGAAGGAACCCGTAGAAATCACCGTAAACGAAAAAAAGAGCCAGGTTCTCTTCCGCCTTAAGAATGCTGAGCTGGTTTCTCAGCTTATTCAAGGCTCCTTCCCCAATTATTCCCAGGTTATTCCTCAAAGCTATACCACGCGAGCTGTAGTGGACATTAATGAATTTCTGCGGGTTACTAAAATGTCCTCCATATTTGCTCGCGATGCCAGTGGCATAGTTCGCCTGGTCATTACCCCGGGTAGTGAACTTGCTCCAGGGAAGGTAACTGTTTCTGCTCAGGCTGAGGAGGTTGGAGACAATGTTGGTGAAATCGACGCTCTCACTGACGGAGAAGAGGCGAAAATCGCTTTTAATGTAAGATATCTTTCCGATGTTCTGTCGGTCCTTTCTCAAGCCCAGGTCGCTCTAGAACTCACCACCCCCTCGAGCCCGGGAACTATCCGCCCTATAGGCGTGGACAATTATGTTCACGTAGTCATGCCTATGTTCGTGCAGTGGTGAGAAATGCTAGCTTCGATTAATTTAAAAATAGGGCGTCTTTATAGCTAAAACTGGACTTCAGCACATGATTTGCCACCAAGGTTCTCTTTTACTGTGTCCGATGACTCCATTGTCTCACGTTTCCTGACTATATACGAATGGCATCACAACCAATAATCAAGTTGCTCACCAGTTCCGGTATCGGTTCGCGGAGACAGATAGCTGCCATTATCAAGAAGGGCGGCGTAGCCGTTAATGGGGACATAGTGCAGAGCTTCAATGAGCCAGTTGACCCCGATAAGGACATCATCGCAATTAATGGTAAACACATTTCAGTTGCGGCGGAGCCCATTGTTTATCTCATGCTCAATAAGCCTAAGGGGATTATTTCAAGCACAAGTGACAAAAAAGGACAGAAAACGGTAATTGATTTCCTCCCCGAGAAATATGATCACATCCGTCTTTACCCGGTTGGTCGCCTGGATAAGGATTCCACAGGCCTGATCCTTCTGACCAATGATGGCGACCTGACTTTAAGATTGACCCATCCTCGTTTTGAACAAGAAAAGGAATACCTGGTCCGAATAGAGGCTACCCTGAAGCCGGAAGACAAAATGAATCTGGAAAAGGGAATCTATCTGGATGACGGCAAAACGTCCCCGGCCAAAGTCAAGGCCTTGAAATATCCGCCATTCAGTTACTCCGTGACCATTCACGAAGGCAAGAAACGTCAGATACGCCGGATGTTTGCCGCTCTGGGATATAAGATTCTGGAGTTGAAAAGGATAAGATTAGGTAGCCTCAAATTAGGTGCACTACCGGCGGGAGAAATCCGCGACCTTACTCCTGGACAGGTTCAATCACTCAGAAGGGGAGGACGGGTATGAATAGCAGACAATCAGCCACTTTCCATCACTAACCGGACTGCCACGCATTCCGCCATAGAGATGAATTCTTCTTCCGTGCTATCTCTTGAATACCAGGGGTATGCCCTAAATGGTGAAGCTGAGTGAAGCTAAAGGAAAAACAGAGGCGATTTTTTGGTGGAAATCTTACCAAAGTTGAGGCAAAGTTGGGGTGAGTTCGTGGATGAGGTTGGTTGTAGTAAGGGTGGCTGGCAGTGGTAGAAGGGTGACGGATTGCTTTCGGGTTGTGTGGTCATAGTGCATCTGAATCAGACATGCCATGTTCGTTCAATGGTAACAAAATAACAACTCGTTGGGTAACAATTGCTTGTTTTGTTACCTAACATTTCGGACTTTCGTGTGGTCCTGCATTGTGTTAATCATGATTCATTCAAACTTTGGTGAACTAATCAGAATCCAGGCGGTCTGTCGCGGTGGCTAGGGTGTCTTACCTGTGGGTTGAAACGGGGAGCGTGTTTCGTCCTACTGGGATTATTGTGGACCCTGCGGAACTGTTCTACACCAGCTAACATAAGAAAGGTTAACTGTCTTGATCATATGGTTCTTCCCTTCTTGCCACCCTGACGTTTGGCTTCAGAGCCGGAGGGAAAAATGTTCTTGACCATCCGTTCATATAAATCAGGCTGGTTTGTGACACTGTTTTTAATGATTTCCGCCATATCCACTTCGGGATTTAGGTACCCACGGAACTCACATTTTAGTATCTCAAGCAGACTGGCAAGGGCATACTTGTCCTTGTATGATAGCGTTGATAGGATTTTCTGGATAAATTCCCAGCCCGCCGGAGTTGCGGGTTTAAGGGCGTTCTCCCCCTTGTTGGTCAAAGACACATATACTGCTCTGCGGTCTATCCTGTCTCTTGTCCTCCTGACCAGACCAGCTTTGACCATGCGGTCTACCAGCATAGTGACGCTGTTTGGCCTACGTTCTAGAATAAAGGCTAGGTCAGTTGGCCTTAAAGGACCGCGGGATTTCACAGCCGCAAGCACTGCGAACTGCTCCATAGTAAGCCCGTATTCCCTAAGTATTGAATCCTCGCACAGAACAAGTGCGTCACGGACTCGGTGCAGCAGGAGCCACAATTTCATATCTATATTTTTGGATTCAGAATTTACTGCCATATTTAGCCCCTCCTGATTATTTCATGGTAACTTTGCTCGTTTGTGTTGCTTCTATTATAACAACTAAATCAGATAGTTAATAGCATATATTAAGCCAAATGGCCCCGGCACTCCATAGCACGTCTAATGCACAGGTGTTCTCGGTTCTACGTGGTTCAGTGGCAGGATGTTTAGTGACTCCTTACGGGTAGCATGGTCATAGTGCAAGAGAATCAAACATGCCGATATTTGTTCTACAGAAACAAAATGGTTCAATTGCTATCTCCAATACGCTATAATATGATTCTAACAAATGAAAGAAATATTCCGTGATAAATCAAGAGATAAATTAGCTCAGAACCTTAACTCCTTGGGTATTAGATCGGACTTGGCTGAACGTGGCCGAGCGGAAGAAAAAATAGAGAATTCATGGTATCAACGTTCTTTGGGAATTATAGACATACCAGAAGGATTGGTCAGATGGATAAATATCTTGAAAAAAGATGGGAGTAGAAACAGCCCTCCTCGATGGTGGGTCATTCTTTGTATACCAGATGAGAGACCCCTCACAAATCACAAAGCGGTTGACATCAAGACAATAAGAAAAAAGGCATTTCCACTGTTCGGGAAAGTAGTCGATGTGACTTGGAAAGGTAACGATTATCATACTGGACTAGTCGAAGTTCTTTCCAACGATGAAACAGTAAAAGACCTAGCGAAAAGGATTGGCAACCTGGCAGTTCACAGTTATGCCAAAGAATTTCAAGGGTGGACATTGCAAGTGGATAGGCGATTTGAGCCAACAAACCAAGATTGGGCAACTATTCAGAAGATTGCTAATTATATCCTTTCATCAGCTCGTGTCTACTAGGCTGAAACGTACGCATGAAAAGGTAAACATGCCGATGTTCGTGCAGTGGTAACCTGTTTGGTGTTTGACCAGGAACCTTGAAGGCTTAAAAGATTAATAAGTTGCGAGAACGATTAGGCTAAGGCAAGCCCACAAATACTATCACCAAGCCTGCCACTATCATTGCCACACCCAAAGCCAATAAACCAATCAATAGTTTCTTATTCATATGTAGAATCCTTTCCAAGCAGGTGGCTTGTATAATACTCCAACGCCAAACAAAAAGAAAGGATTGGTTCTATATTCAATAGCTAAACATCACGCATGTGGCATGGTAAATGCTATTCCGCGATAGGGAGAGTGAATGAAAAACGGCTTCCCTTTCCCAGCTCGCTCTGGACTGTGATTTTTCCGCCATGGGCTTCCACCAGCCGCTTGGCAATAGTAAGCCCCAGACCACTGCCTCCGGTGGCTCTGGCACGAGATTTATCCACCCTATAGAAACGCTCCAAAATGTGAGGTAAATCCTCAGCAGGAATGCCTTCGCCAGTATCCGATACGCTAACCTCTACCCAGTCACCTTGTGTTATAGCAGCCACATTAATAGTGCCTCCCTTACGAGTATAAGCCACCGCATTTTCCAGAAGGTTGTGCAACACCTCGTTGACCCGTTGCCAGTCAATGTTAACCAGTGGCAGATTATCAGGCAGGTCAAGGGACAGCGATATCTCCTTTGCTGCTACCTTGGGCTGCCAGGGAGTTACTGCCTGCTTAATTAAGTTGCTGATGTCTTCTGCCTGATAAACCAGCTTCAGTTCGCCGGCTTCAGCGAGACTCAGTTCCTGGAGTTCATTAACCAATCGTGAAAGCAGAGCTGCCTCTTCATTGAGGGAATTGATAGTGGTGTCATCTGGCCTTATCACTCCATCGCGAATTGCCTCTAGATAGCCTTGAATATTGGAAAGGGGAGTCCTCAGTTCATGAGCGACATCAGCGATCAGATTTCGTCGTAATTGCTCGGCGTGCTCCAAGTCGGCGGCCATAAAGTTAAATGCTTGAGCCAGTGCCGCAACTTCACCTTCACCCTGTAATTGAACCCTCTGGGACAAGTCTCCCCGTCCTAATCGTCTGGCAGCTTTGGAAAGGGCGCCGATGGGTGACGTCATTCTCCGCGACAGGACAAAAGTCAATATCAAAGCGATGGCAATTGCCAGCGAGCCTCCCAGGAGAAGGGAGCGATTGATTGACGCAGATAGTCTTAGAAATGGAACAGCCCAAACCCCTGCCGTCGGGTCAGGAATGATGTAGGCTCTTCCCACAAGCTCCTTGTTCCAGGTTAGTTCGATAGGACTCTCTGATGAGTCAGTGTAATTCGTCCCTAAAAATTCTTTTCCTCTTGAGTCACCTATGACTGTCCCGTTGGCAGCAACCAATATAATGCGTGTCCCGGAGACGTCTGCAGTATCTTCAACCACGGACTGAATGCCCTCCCAGCTTTCGTTGTCTATATAGAACAGATATAGTCTGTACCTTATTTGACTAGAACTATATTGCACACTTATTTTCTTATAATTTTCCATCTCGACAGCGATGCGCTGACTGACGAAGAGATATATGGTACCGACGGTCACCAATATTATCACTGCGAAAGTCACCGAGAGACGAAACCACAACCGATGTATCACTGTTCCCCTCCGACAAACTTATAGCCGACTCCGTATATCGTCTTTATATATCTGGGGTGGCTGGGGTCTGGCTCCAGCTTTCGGCGTAGGTTGAGTATGTGAACATCAATGGTGCGGTCGAAACCTTCAAAATCATAGCCTAAAGCCTCTTCAATAAGGCTTGCCCGGCTGAAGACCCTGCCCGGCTCCTTGGCGAGAACTCCCAGTAACCTAAATTCAACACTGGTCAAATTCAGTGGTCTGCCGGCAAACCACGCCTCGTGTTCCGTAAAATTCATACTAAGTTCACCACTCTTAATCTCCTCAGGGCCACGCTCCCCGGGAAGACGTCTTAGGACTGCCCGCACTCGAGCCGCTAGTTCCTTAGGACTAAAAGGCTTGGTTACATAGTCATCGGCACCTAGGTCCAGGCCCGTTAGCTTGTCCTGGTCAGTAGTCCTGGCAGTAAGCATAATAATTGGTACATCGGATTGATGTCTCAAGGTACGACAGATCTCAAGTCCATCAATATCCGGCAGCATAAGGTCAAGAACAATCAGGTCGGGGTAGCTTTCACGAGCCAGACGCAGGGCTTCAACACCATCATAAGCAGTTAAAACCTGGTAGCCGTCCCGGTCTAAGTAGAGCCTGACCAACTCCACAGTCTTTACATCGTCATCAACTACCAAAACCTTTTTGCCTGCCATCCCTAACCTCCTGGTAATTCTTCAAGGCCCCTAATGTTATACCAGAAATGTTAAGAAATTAATATGAAGGACTTATTTCGCAATGCTACTGTCACCTCAATGTTTTTAGATTGACATGATTGTATAGGCGAGCTATAATCCTTTCTGGAACGGGATATAAGACATGGGAATGGAATCATCCCCAGACCCTGGCCACAAAGGGCGACAAATTGCTACTTTCGTTCAATGGTGGGAGGGCTTGCTTTAGTGGAGGTCTGTGATTGAGATGTGTGTGCCTCACGTCCCAGCGGACGTGGGGTTTTTGTTTATCTATAATATGATGGAGGATCTTCTTGGGGGTTGGCGCTGCCGGCATTGTAATCAGGTAGCGGGACAAGATAGAGAACTTCATAACTAAAAGGAAACTCGAGATGACGAATAGAATTGCCGAAGGCGAGAAGAGAAATTCGAAAATAAAGCGATTACGGAAGCTGCGAACGTCGATCGCTGCAAAGGGATCAGATGGGCTCCTGCTTTCTCAGCCGGAGAACATTCGCTACCTCTCTGGATTTACCGGCTCCTCCGGATGGCTACTCATTTCAGGACAGAATGCTATTTTGGCTACTGACTTTCGCTATCTGGAGCAAGCTAAGGGAGAGTCACCGGATTTTGAAATTATCCAGATTAAGCAAGAGTTGCATGACTGGCTTCCTGGTCTGGTCTTTGATTTGGGGTGGCACAAATTAGGGTTCGAGGCAAATTTTATGTCTTATGAAGGTTATCACAAGCTCGGCGAGGCAATAAAGACCAAGCAAATTAACCTTGAACTCGTTCCTACCACGGGCATAATAGAGCAGCTTCGCTCCATAAAAGAGCCCGAAGAACTAGGATTTATCACAAAAGCAGTAGATCTAGCCGATGCCGCCTTTGAACAGGCAAAGGCCATAATTCGTCCTGGCATGACGGAAAAGGAAGCAGCCTGGGAGATAGAAAAAATCCTTCGGCAAGAAGGCAGTGAAGGAATAGCTTTTGAAATAATTGTGGCTTCAGGCCCAAATTCAGCTTTGCCTCATGCTCAACCTACAGAAAAAACAATTTGCTCTGGTGAACCAGTGTTGATTGATATGGGAGCCAAAACCAGGGGTTATTGCAGCGACCTTAGTCGCACTTTATTTCTAGGCAAAGCAGACAAAACCCTCCGAGAAATTTATAATATAGTTCTCAAAGCACAGACTGTTGCTATAGAAGGTATTAAGTCAAGTATGACTGCTTCGCAGGTAGACCGATTGGCTCGAAGCGTTATTGAGCAAGCTGGCTATGGAGACGCCTTCGGACACGGTCTAGGACATGGTGTTGGGCTGGCTGTACATGAATTTCCCAGGCTTGGTCTCAGCTCCTCTGATTCACTTGCAGACGGCATGGTTTTTACCATAGAACCGGGAATTTACCTTGCGGGACAAGGTGGTGTTAGAATTGAGGATATGGTAGTTTTGGAAAATGGCAAGGCCAAAGTGCTCACCAGGGCAAGTAAGGGTACCTAGCAGCTATCAGTTTTCAGCAATCAGCAACAAAGCTAACGCTGAATGCTGAATGCTTAACCAGGAGGTTACTAAATGATTGATGCCGGAGAATTGAGAAAGGGAGTCGTCATAGAGCTGGATGGCGAAATATACCAAATCCTGGAATACCACCATGTTAAGATGCAGCAAAGGCAGCCTGTAGTTAAGTTGAAACTTCGTGGTGTTCGTACCGGGAATTTCACCGAGAGGAATTTTCAATCTGGGGACAAAGTTGCAACAGTGTTTCTGGAGCATCGCCCCGTCCAATATCTTTATAACGATGGCAACCTCCATTACTTCATGGATAACGAAAATTACGAGCAGATTGTGTTAACTTCTGCTCAGATAGGTGATGGCACAAATTATCTAAAAGAGGGCCTGATGCTAGAGATTCAGACCTGCAAGGGGGATACGGTAGCTATAGAGCTACCCGCTTCGGTAGAGCTTCAGGTTACGGAGACAGAGCCTGGCTTCAAGGGAGATAGGGCCACAGCGGGCACTAAAGCAGCCAAACTAGAAACGGGAGTAACTATTCAGGTTCCTCTTTTCATTAATACAGGCGACGTCATCAAAGTCCATACCCGCACCGGGGGATATCTGGAGAAGGTTAGCTAATATTTAGGTAAGCTAATTGATAAAAGCTGATTTACATATCCATACCTGCTATTCTATAGATTGTCTCACACCTTTGGAGAAGATAGTCGAGCGCTGCCTCAAGCTGGGCATAAATTGTATTGCTGTAGCTGACCACAACACCATTGCTGGTGCCCTAAAGTTAAGAGAATTTGCTCCGTTTAAAGTAATCGTTGCTGAGGAAGTCTTAACGCCTGTGGGTGAAATAATGGGGATGTTTCTTAGCGAAGAAGTTGCCCAGGGATTGTCTCCCCAGGAAACAATATCTCGAATCCGAAGCCAAGGCGGTCTGGTGGCTATTCCACACCCATTTGGCAGGTCGCTGCCCTGGAAGGCCAACGTGCTAACCTCGAAGGAAATTTTATCCCAGGTGGATATTATCGAAACTTTTAATTCTCGTACGCCATTTTCTAATAGTATCGCCAGAGCAGGGAAACTAGCCAAAGAGCAGGGAAAGGCTGCCAGCGCTGGCAGTGATGCCCATACTTTAGGCGAAATTGGCCGAGCATATGTGGAAATGCCCGAATTCGATGGGCCTGACGACTTCCTAATTTCTTTAGCTCAGGGCAAAATATTCGGGCAAAAATCCAGCTATTTAGCTCATTTTGCTAGTATGTGGGCCAGGATAAGGAAACATATATTTGGAGATTCTTCGCGGAGTTTACTCTGAGCGCTAGGAGATTGCTTCGTCCCGATAAATCGGGACTCGCAATGCCAAAAAGCGAAGGTCTCAAAATGACATGACTAAGGAAGTGAAAGCAGGTTCTTGTTGAACATTGGTTGGTTTTCCACAGGAAGAGATGAAGCTGCCCGACAGCTTTTGCAAGCTGTGCAGGATAAGAACCGTAGGGGCGACATTAATGGGAGAATTAGCTTCGTGTTTAGCAACCGAGAATCTGGCGAGGCGAAGGAAAGCGACCTCTTCCTTGAACTTGTTCGGAGTTACAACATTCCTCTTGTTTGTTTATCTCACAAAAAGTTCAAGACTGTTAAAGCGGAAGAGGATTTGGGTATCAAGAAAGAGTGGCGTATCAAATACGATAGAGAAGTAAATAAGAAGATTGAACCATTTGCACCCGACCTTTGTGTTCTCGCTGGTTATATGCTCATCGTGAGTGAAGAGCTATGCCAGAAATACAATATGATTAATCTTCATCCCGCACCTCCCGGCGGACCTACTGGTAGCTGGCAGGAAGTAATTTGGGCGTTGATAGAAAACAAAGCCGACACAGCCGGGGCAATGATGCATCTGGTTACCCCTGAGCTGGACAGAGGTCCGGTAGTTAGCTACTGTCTCTTCTCTGTTAAAGGTGAACCCTTCGCTGAATATTGGAGAAAGAACGACAAAAATATGCTGTTTCGGCTTATTCGCCAGCACGAACTTGCTAGAGAATTCCCTCTTATCACCTTGACATTACAATCTCTGAGCCGGGGCGAGGTCAGCATAAAGGACAGGAGAGTAATTGATGCTCATGGAAAGTTAATCAGTGGCTATAACCTCAGTGGCAAGGCAGATGAGGAGGTGAAGAAAAATCTGAGATGAACTTGATTTGCTTTGACCTCGAGGGCCCTTTGGCTCCCCAAGATAATGCCTATGAACTGATGAAGCTATTCCCTCGTGGCGGCAAGATTTTCGAAGTCATCAGCCGCTATGATGATTTGTTGACTTTAGAAAGTCGGCCTGACTATGAGCCGGGAGACACACTTGCTCTCATCACTCCTTTCCTGGCTTATCATGGAATAGAAGAGGAACAAATCGCTGCTATGGGGCAGAAAGCTGGGTTAACGCCAGGGGCAACTGAATTAATCTTCAAACTTAAATCCCGAGGGTGGTACATATTTTGTATTAGTACCAGTTACGAACAATATGCCTTCCCCATCACACAGAGACTGGGCATACCTAGTGAGAATGTAGCTTGCACTTCCTTTCCTCTGGCGCAGATTCGGCAACTATTAGGCCAGGATGAATTTGCCTTGCTGGAGCAAACAGAACACGAAATTGTGAATCTTAATCCTTTCATTGATGATACTAAAATAAGGGAATATCTGGACTTTTTTTATTGGCAGAAATTGCCTCAAACAAGTTCGGGAGGAATTATAGGCCAGGTGAAACCGGTAGGTGGGAGGCGCAAGGTACAGGCACTGGAGAACTTTAGCACCAAGATGGGAAATCCCCTTTCTCGTTGGACGGTGGTAGGGGATAGCATCACGGATTCTAAAATGCTTCAAACCGTGAACAAAGCGGGCGGCTTAGCTATTGCTTTCAATGCCAATGAATACGCCCTGAAGTATGCCACCATGAGTGTGGCATCCGTTAGCTTAGATGATTTATGGATAGTTTTGGAAGCCTGGGAGAAAGGTGGCCGCCGGGTTGTTGAAGGAGTGGTCAAGGAGAGAGGGAAAGCTGGTGGAACAAAGGATAGAGAGTGGTTTCATTGGCTAGACGGAACTAAGGATATAACGCCGGCTTTGGAAATCCATAAAAGAGTCCGCCGCCTGGTTAGAGAAGAAGCTGCCAAACTGGGCTAATATAGATTACTTAATCGCGCTTTCCGGTCTCACGAAAGATCCACACGAAGCTAACAATAGCAATTATGGAAACGATGATGATGGTAATTAAGCCCGCTTTACCCAGCCCACCGAATGCTTCACCTGCGGCATAAACCGTAGCACTTGCCTCCATCCAGTCTGTCACCCCAGCTATCATCCTACCAGTTAAAACTAAAAGACGCCTCAGCCCTTACAGGCAACACCATTCGGGCGGGTTAATCTGACCCAGACCCCGGCCGCTGTTAACCGTAGTGCATCCATTTTATTTCTTGGCTGGCTTGCTAAGTATCTCGTCTACAATACCGTATTCCACTGCTTGTTCGGCGCTAAGATAAAAGTCTCTGTCGGTATCGTGGGCAATCTTCTCTACCGGCTGACCGGTGTGCTTAGCTATGATGTTACGTAACATTTCCTGCATCCTCATGATTTCTCTGGCGGCAATTTCAATATCCGCCGCCTGCCCCTGAGCACCACCAACTGCCTGGTGTAGATGTATAGTCGAGTTGGGTAAAGCGTACCTTTTGCCTTTAGTCCCGGCGCAAAGAAGCACGGTGCCCATGCTAGCTGCTAAACCAACACAAATGGTGGATACAGGGCAGCGAAGAATCTGCATAGTATCGTAGATGGCTAAGCCAGCGCTGATAATGCCACCGGGGCAATGAATATAAAGGTTTATATCCTTTTCCGGGTCTTCCCTCTCTAAGTAGAGGAGCTGAGCAATAATAAGATTGGCTATCTGGTCATTGATGGGCGTGCCCAGAAAAACGATTCTCTCTCTGAGCAAGAGCGAATATATGTCCAAAATACGTTCACCCCGAGCACTAGTCTCGGTCACTGTAGGAATTATCACTTGAGATATTGTTTCCATCATTCCCCCTTTGTCATATTCTCAGCATTGCCAATGGCTATTTGTAATAATTGGTCCATCGTCTTCTGAGTACGCAGAGATTGTTCAATTGACTGCTTAACTTGGGGCAGTGAGAAGAACTGCTTTGCTTTCTCTTTATCCTCAGCATCATTGGTAATCTCATCTACCTTATTATCTACCTCTGAGGAACTAATTTCAATCTTTTCCTCTTCAGCTAATTTTCCTAAGACAAGACTCTGAGTAAGCCGTTTTTTCGCTATAGGACGCACCTCTTGTTTAATTTCCTCCTCCGTTTTATTAGCTTTCTTCAGGTAATCGGTTAACTCTCTAAAGCCCAAGCGCTGTGCTTCGTTTCTAAGAAGTTCAGTAATTTCCTCGTCCTCCAAAATAGGGGGGTAGTTTACCTCGCTGATTTCTACCAGAGCGTCAAGTGCTTTTTGCCTCAACTCCAAGCGGTTCCTGGCTTCAGCTTTGGCTTTTAGGTCATCAGCCACTTTCTTCCTCATATCCTCCAGGTTATCATAACCGGCACCCTTAGCCAATTCATCGTTAAGCTCCGGCAATTGTTTCTCCTTTATTTCGGTAACAGTGACATTGAAAGTGCCCTCTTTGCCACGCATTTCTTTAAGGGGGTAATCATCGGGGATAGTCAAGCTGAAGGTGTTTTCTTTGTTTTTCTCAGCGCCCTGTACATGAGAGACAAATCCGGGCACAGGTGAACGTGAATCCTTATCCATCTCATATAATATGTCTTTGTGATTTAACCAGGGTTTCCCGTCCACATCGGCTTGGATGTTCATAGTAACTAAGTCACTCAGCTCAACAGGGCGGTCTACAGGCACCCACGCTCCTTGTCTTTCCCGGGACTCTTCCATGGCAGCAGCAACTTCTTTCCCGGTGATTTCTATTACTGGGCTGGGCCCCAGTTTTATGCCATGGTAATCGCCAAGCTTAACTTCAGGTTTGAGAGATACTATGGCTTTGAAAACCAAAGGCTCAGTTTGAATAATTTCTATTTCTGATCTGGCGATGGGTTCGATTTCCTGAGACTCGATCGCCTGCTTATAAAGTTGCGGTACAAGATGCTCCAATGCCTCATCCAACAAATTCTTCTTTCCTATGTGCTGCACCAGAATGGCTCGCGGCGCTTTTCCTTTGCGGAAACCAGGTATGGATACCTCATTAACCAGGTGATGATAAGCCTCATCCAGTGATTTGTCTAACTCACCGGCTTCAGCCTCTATATTAAGAGATATCTGGCAATTCCCCAATTTTTCTGTGCTGACCTTCATGTCTCATTCCTTATCATTGTGAGCGAAGAACCTCGTGCTTTAGCTTAAGGTTTAGCTCGTCAAGCTGATGCTTGTCAACATAAGAGGGGCTGTCGAACATAACATCAACAGCATTCTGATTTTTGGGGAAAGCGATAACCTCCCGTATGCTCCGCTCCCCGGCAAAAAGCATTGCCAAACGGTCCAGCCCTATGGCAATACCGCCATGGGGTGGTGCTCCATATTCCAGTGCTTCTAAGAGACATCCAAATCGGCCTTCCATTTCCTCCTGGCTATAACCAAGGAGATGAAACATCTTCTCCTGAAATTGACGTTTATGAATCCTGATGCTGCCGCTGCCAAGTTCACAACCATTGCACACTACATCATAATGTTGACCACCGACCTTAGCTGGTTCTTTATCGAGAAGCACCACGTCTTCCCATCGAGGAGCAGTAAACGGATGATGCATGGGTTCCCAACGATTCGTGGCTTCATTCCACTCCAACAGAGGAAAATCAACTATAAAAGCAAAAGCCAATAGCTTAGCATCAGCTAGATTAAGCCGCTCCGCCATCTGGCGGCGTAATTCATCAAGTGTCTTGTTGACTACCTCCGGTTTATCAGCAACGATAAGCAAAAGGTCACCAGGCTTTGCCTCAAATGTATTGGCTATTTCTTCCAATTGGCGAGAGGTTAAATATTTAGCAGCCGCCGATTTGACCTCATCCAAAGTTATTGTCTCTCCTGTAAAAGCCATGGTCATCAGACCCTGGGCACCACAAGCCTTGGCTAAATTTATCAATTCATCCAGCTGATGGTGAGTATAATGACCACAACCGGGGATGCATATCCCCTTCGCCTTGCCATTGTTGTCGAGAGCCGAGCGGAAAACTCGAAAGCCGGTGTTAGCAGCGATATCAGATATATCCTTAATCTCTAAGCCAAACCTGATATCCGGTTTATCTGTGCCGTACCTCTCCATCGCTTCTTTATAGGAAAGGTAGGGAAAGGGCTCTAGTAATCGCATATCCGGCTTAACAGTCTTCACAAGCGAGGTAAAAAGTTTCTCCATAAGCTGCAATATATCCGGCGCTTCAACGAAGCTCATTTCCAGGTCAAGTTGGGTGAATTCAGGCTGCCGATCTGCCCGGAGATCTTCGTCTCTGAAGCAACGAGCTATCTGGAAATACTTATCAAACCCGGCTACCATGAGGATTTGTTTGAGTTGCTGTGGAGATTGAGGGAGAGCATAAAACTTGCCGGGATTGATACGGCTGGGTACAAGATAGTCCCGGGCTCCTTCTGGGGTGCTCTTAATCAAAATAGGTGTTTCAATTTCAGCAAACCCTTTAGCATCCAGAAAATCTCGTATAAACTTTATCATCCTGTGGCGTAAGAGAATATTGTCCTTCATCCTCGGTCTTCTCAGATACAGGTACCGGTTTTTGAGGCAAAGTGATTCTTCAACTTCTTCATCTTCACTTATGTAAAATGGCGGCGTTTTCGACTGATTAAGGATGACAGCCTCCTTGCCTATGACTTCAATATCCCCGGTAGCCAATTTGCGATTTTCCGTCCCTTTAGGGCGGAGCGCGACTTCTCCAGTAACCTGAATCACATACTCGCTACGGAGCGAACCAGCTACCTCGTATGCCTTTTGTGATACCTGGGGATTGAACACTACCTGAACTATGCCTTCCCGGTCACGCAGGTCAATGAATACCTTCCCCCCATGGTCACGACGCCGGTGCACCCAGCCAGCTAAAGTTACCTTTTGTCCGGCATGCTTTTCCCTTAGTTCACCACAGTTATGGCTTTTGAGCAAGGAAGTCTCCTTTTCTGGACTGCTCATTATAGCCTATAAAAGGGCTTGCTTTCAATTTGTTTGATGAGAATTTCTCGGGCAGCTCGCCATGTGGTTCAGCCCGCACCGAGGGCACTCGGCTGTAACTTTGGTTAGTCTTAGGCCTCCGAAGACTGGCCTATTCTTGCGATTGTGCCTTGCGAAACGGCGCATAAATTCTCCTTGCCCTCGCTAACTACGAATACATCACAACGGCAAACAGCCTGGGTCTTGCCCGAGTAGATGACTGTGGCTCTAGCAATCAAAGCCGTCCCCTTAGCGGGCCTTAGGTAATTGATCTTATACTCTGACGTCACAACTGCCGGACCAAGAACACTTCCGCCCACAAACGTAAGGGCGTTATCTGCAGCATAACTGATCACACCTCCGTGCACAAAGCCGTGCTGCTGCTTCAGTTGAGGAGTGATTGGAATGGTCAATTCAACCCACCCTGACGAATAGCTTGTTAGTTCTGTGCCGACAAGCACACTAAAAGGTTGTGACGCCAAGGCCTGCTTTCCTAACTGTAATAAGTCATCCATGCTTAGCCTCCCAGTATACCAAAATGCCTAACGTTTTAAATCAGTGGTGCGCAGCAGGGCCGTCCTCTGGATTTATTTGTTAGCCATCCTGCTTCAACATTTTTATGATATGTTTTGCAAGATTGTCGTTGATTTTGTTATGCCTCGGAACAGGTTGAGCAATTTTTGTTTTCGGATTTTGATACCAGTCGTGCCTTCTGCCCCACCTGATAAGCCTACAACCCATCCCTTCCAGCTGCCTTACCAGTTCTTTCCTTGTTCACGCTATTTCCAGTTCGGCAACTTTGCGAACATACGGAATAGCACCGCTAGTTAAATCGTCATAGATATCTTTGAGGTTTTCTTTTAATTCTTCCAACGACTTCCCTTGTGTCATATAGTCTGGATATTCTTCCAAATAGCCGAGCCACATGTCATCATCTTGCCAGTATATAAATCTTGTGGTACCCATAATCCCCTCCTTGATATTCCTCCTCTTGATTATATCATTTTTTCTTGCCTAACGTTCTAAATCAGCAGCGACTGAAAGCCGTCCGCTGGGGTTATTTGTTAGTCACTATTAATCTGTCTTGGCGACATTTGAATTAGGTGTCGTGTCGCCACAATTGTCTTACTTGTCGAGGCATCAAGCTAAGAGGTCACGGCTCCATTAGCTCCTGAAGAATGGCTGACACATCCTCCTGAGACACATCGCTACGAATTACTACTTTGCCGATATCTTGTAACAGCACCCAGCGAATTGCCCTTTCCTTCGCTTTTTTATCCAGTTCCATGGCTCTATTTATCCCGCCAATGCTCAACTTGAAATTGCTTCGTTTCCTGCCATGCCTTTGGCTCGTAGCTTCGGCTCGCAATGACGTGGGCAGGCCGAACTTCTGTAATAGGGCTTGTTGCCGCTCCACTGCCGCTGGAGACAAAAGACTTAATCGCTGACTGAGCTTGGCGGCTCCCATCATGCCGATGGCTACCGCTTCGCCGTGAAGAAAGCGCTTATACTGAGTAGCCGCCTCCAGGCCGTGAGCGATGGTATGTCCATAATTTAAGATGGTACGTCTCCCTCCCCTTTCTTTTTCATCCTGGCTGACGACCTGAGCCTTGATAGCAGCACTGCGGGCAATAGCTCGGGTAAGCAGTTCCGGCTCTAGTTCTTTCAGTCTATCTACATTAGTCTCTAGAAACTCAAAAAATTCCTTATCTAAAATCAAGCCGTGCTTAATAACTTCGGCCCAGCCCGAAATCAGCTCACGCCCAGGCAGAGTGGCAAGAGTCTGAGGGTCAGCCAAAACCAGGCTAGGCTGATAGAAGGCACCAATAAGGTTTTTCCCCTCTGGATGATTAACCCCGACCTTGCCCCCGATGCTGGCATCAACCATGGCTACCAAACTGGTTGGCACCTGCACCCAGGGCATGCCCCGCAAAAAGGTGGCAGCGACAAAACCCGCTAAATCGCCGACCATGCCCCCACCCAAGGCGATGATAATATCGTCTCGCTCCGCTCGATGCTCGACAAGAAAATCGTAAATTCTCATAGCATAATCCATGTTTTTTGTTTCTTCACCCGGCGGCATTACAAAAGAATTGACAGCAAAGCCAGCGCTCTTGAGGATTCCCTCAACTTTGCTGCCGTAAAGAGAGAAGACATTCTCGTCGCTGATTACGGTAGCTGTACCGGACAAAGCAGCTTTTTTCATCTTTTCGCCCAGCTTGTCCAATAAACCATAGCCAACAAAGACAGGATAAATTTGAGTCGCAGTCTCTACCAAGCAGGCAACGTCATCATTAGCCTTTAGCTGCGAGCCTAATTTCCTCTCCCTTGACGGGAGAGGATTAAGGTGAGGGTGAGCGAGATGAAGCAATCTCCAAGCCTTTATTACCTCCTCTGCTATCTGGCTGATGTTTAAATTGTCGGTATGAACCGTCCAGTCAACATTAGCATAGTAAGGCTGCCGGGAGGCTTTAAGCTGCCTGATGCGTTCCAAAGGGTTATCATTAGCTAAAAGGGGGCGAACTTCGGTTCCAGGACTACAAGCAGCCTCACGGAATAAGCGCTCATAAATTGTCTCAGGTTTAGCCTCCAGGCAAACTATTAACCCAGTTTTGGCAAGCAACTCATGGTTTTGCAGGTCAACTATGGCGCCGCCGCCAATAGCTATGACTGTTTGCCTTTGCTGGCAAGCTTTTCTAATCGTCTCGCGCTCCAGTACCCTGAACTTGCCCTCCCCATCCTGACGAAAAATCTCGGAGATAGGCTTGTCAGCTTCTTTAACTATCTCATCATCGGTATCGATGAAATCCCAATTTAATCTTCGGGCTACCTCTTTAGCTACCAAAGATTTACCGGTGCCTGAGAAACCTGTGATAACGAGATTGGCTATTCCCTTGTCCACTTTCATCTGGTTATAGTTGTCAGTATATTGAAAAATCCAGATTAGAGCAAGAATCAGCTTTGTAGGAGATTGACTGCTAATTACCATGTGTCATACTGGGGGAACTCGCCGAAGCAATCTCGTGAGATTGCCACGCGGAGTTTATCCAGAGCGAACGCGAAATTCTTCGCCTTCGGCTCAGAATGACGCCTCTTTTCTGTCATTGCGAGGCTGATTTCGTCAGCCGAAGCAATCTTGTGGAGGGGCACGGGATTGCCATGCTTCGCTCGCAATGATGAGGGGTGAAGGATTCAGAATGACGCCTCTTTTTTGTCATTGCGAGTCCCGATTTGCCGGGACGAAGCAATCTCGCGGAGGGCACGGGATTGCCACGCTTCGCTCGCAATGACGAGAGGTGAAGGATTCAGAATGACAGGAAGCGAAAGGCTCGCAACAACAATTCAACTTTCTAAATGATTTCATTTACCAGCGGTTTTATCTGTGGTGCCCATTCATGGTATATTGCGTGCATTGGGCTTTCGACTAACTGAACTGGCTAGCGATTGTGTTTCACCCGTTCGCCGCAGTCACTAATCTAGTTCAGATAGATGGGTGACACTTTATATGTTTGTAACATTGGATAATAACCTTCCGTGTCATTGCGAGCCCCGACTTGTCGGGGCGTGGCAATCTCATTGCAAAGCTGGAGCCTGCTATAATTGGACTGAGGAACCTCGCTTAGAGATTGCTTCGTCCCTATCGCTCCTCGCAATGACAAAAAAAGTGTCACTAATCATAGGAACGAGTACACCCTATTGACAAATCTCCAAAGGTAAGTTACCATACAGGTTCACGATAAGTGCGCCCAGCCGCAACACGTGTTTTCGCCTGAAAAAGAGCGAGTTTTGCATTTGTGAGGTTGCTATTGTGGATTTGTATCAGAGCCAGTGCTCGGCATCTCTCAGCCAGGTTGGCTCGCTTTCCCACAGACACGGATGAAATTGTGAAAAAATCTAGGCAGAACGCCTTTTTGGACTTTTGTAGACTTACTTAACAGGATTTTAACATTAGCAGTGTATTCTTAGAGACAAAGCACAACTTATAGAGGGGGGGGTGATGCCTATCGGAGGAGAGTTTGCAGAACTAGATTTTGGGCGGATTCGACAGGGGTGCAGAAGGACGGAAAAACAGTTTATGGTGTGGATTCTGACAGCGACAGATAACGCAAGTAAAATAATAGAAAGGAGGGCGACTTAATACCGAAATAGTGTTAAATGAGTCTAAGTAACAACAACTAGAGGATGTGGTGCGGATGAAGGAACGAAAAAAATTAGGTAAAGGAGGTTAGAATTGAGTAAAAGACTTTCAAAAATGAGTTGGATAGTCCTGGCTGCTTTGTTATGCCTGTCTCTTATCCTGATGCCAGGATGTACCGCTGAACAAGAAGAGGAGGAAGAACCTGGGGTTACGATACCATTCCAGAACGATGGTACTTTTGTCTTTCAGACCATAGGAGGTATCAAGAGCCTTGATCCTCCCTGGATCTACGACACAGGTAGCGCCACGGAGACGGGAAAAATCTATGAGACACTCATATACTTTGACGGCGAGAAGTCGGACGAGTTTATGCCCCTTCTGGCTACAGAGTGGGAGTTCAACAGTACAGATCTTACCTTCACCTTCAAGATCCGTGACGGCGTCAAGTTCCACAGTGGTAACGACCTGACCCCTGAAGATGTTGAATATTCCATGGAGCGATGGATGGTCATGGACAGAGCCGGCGGACCCACCTGGATGGTTTTCGGACCGCTGCTAGATGCGGGCAGCAGTGCTGACGTTACCTTCGCAGATATCGTCGGCGCAGTAGAGGTTGACGGCGATTCCGTGGTGTTCCACCTGGGTGGTGGTGCCCACTGGGAATTGGCGTTCCTCCAGATTCTGTGCGGCGGATGGGCCGGGATTGTCGATAAGGACTTTTGCATCGCTAACGGGGGCTGGGACGGCACCGAAGCTACCTGGATGGACTATAACGTCCCCGCCGCTGTTGGCGACACCGCACTCTACAACCACTGCAGTGGTACCGGACCCTGGAAACTGAACCTGTGGGAACCGGGCATTCAGATCAAAGTGGAGAAAAACGAAGACTACTGGGGCGGCTCTGTACCGTTTGACTATGTCATCACCCAGATAGTCGAAGAATGGACTAGCCGGAAGCTGGCACTCTTGGCCGGGGATGCCGACCTTGTCTATGTACCGGCGACTTTCTTTGACGAGATGGACGATATTGAGACTCAGACTGAGGACCTCTTAATCTACAAAGACTTGCCTTCCCTCAGTATTGACGCATTCTTCTTCAACCAGGATATCGCCCCCGAGAGCACCTTTGTTGGCAGCGGTGCACTCGACGGCGAGGGCATACCCCTGGACTTCTTCACTGACATAGACGTGCGCAAGGGCTTCTGTTATGCCTTCGATTTTGAGACCTACATCCGCGACGGCCTGGATGGCCAGGGCATACAGAGGGGCTCGCCGGTGGTTGAGGGTCTTCCGTACTTCGATCCTGACACGTCGCTGTATGCCAAGGACCTGGACAAAGCTGAGGAGCACTTCAAGGCTGCCTGGGGCGGCGACGTCTGGGACAAGGGATTCAAAATGACCCTGCTCTACAACTCCGGTAACATACCGCGTAAGACTGCCTGTGAGATCCTGGCTGAGGCCCTGTACGCTATCAATCCCATATTCGAGGTCAGCATCCAGCCCATCTCATGGCCCACTTTCTTGGGTAAGATCTGGGGCACTAGGGATATGCCTATGTTCCAGATAGGCTGGCTGCCTGACTATCCCCACCCCGACAATTTCGTCGTTCCTTTTATGCAGAGCACGTTCGGTGCCTTCTCTGCCTACATAGGCTACGGCTCTCCTGAACTCGATGCCAAGATCAAGGCGGCGTTTGAGGAGACCGATCCTGTGGCGCAGCAGGCGAAGTACAGTGAGCTACAGGAGCTCTGCTACGAGGATCCCTATGGCATCACGCTAGCCCAGCCGATTGCGAGGCGCTACTTCACCAAGTATATAGGTGGCTACTATTACAACCCCGTTGAGTCTTCTTATCCGGGGCGTTTCATCGACCTGACAAAGTCAGAGTCCTGAAGCAAGAAGTGACCTCGCAGAGCTCCCTAGTGAGCCTGCTGAGACAAGTCAAGAGACCCCCGCTTGCAGGCGGGGGTCTCTGTATGGTATAAAGGTGTGCTTTGGAACTCAGGGCTTATATTATCCGGCGCCTGCTTCTTCTTATCCCGGTCCTTTTCGGGGTAACCCTGTTTATCTTCGCCATTACTATGTTCTTCTCCCCGATAGAACGTGCAACTCTTTATGTCAGTAGCCCGAGGCAGATGGCGGACCTGCCGGCTGTTATCGAGCAGTATGGTCTTGATGAGCCATTCTTCGTGCAGTACGGCACCTGGATTGGCCACGTGCTCAGCGGTAATCTGGGCTGGTCAGTGGTGGTGGGGATGTCTGTATGGGATGCCATCTGGAATTTTCTGCCGGCTACCCTGGAGCTGGCTATATTCGCCGCGCCACTCATCATTCTGACGGGCATCTTCCTCGGTACTCAGGCCGCTGCCCATAAAGACAGGCCGGTTGACCATGGCACACGAGTGCTGGCCATCTTCGGATGGTCGCTGCCGACCTTTTGGTTCGGGCTGATACTGCTAATGATCTTCTACGGCTTCTTCCGCGGCCTGCTGCCGCCGGGCCGGCTGAGTATCCAGATGGATCTGGTGATCCACTCCGCCGATTTTATCCGTTACACTCATATCAACACCATTGATGCCATCCTCAATCTTAATGGGCCGCTCCTTCTGGACGCCTTAAGACACATTGTCTTGCCGGTAGTCACCCTTTCGGTGGTCCAGGTGGCCTTTATTATGAGGCTGATGCGCTCCAGCATGCTGGAGGCTCTGGGCAAGGGATACATCCTCACCGCCAGGGCCAAGGGGCTTGCTGAAAGGGTGGTAGTCAATAAGCACGCCCGCCGCAATGCCCTGATCCCGGTGATAACCATATCGGGTTACCTGTTTGCCGGCCTGGCGAATGGGGTCGTCATTACGGAGACCATCTTCACTTATAAGGGCATCGGCTGGTGGGCGTGGCAGGCAGCGGTTAACCTGGACATAGCGTCGGTGCTGGGCTTCGCCCTCTTTAATGCCGCCCTGTTTGTGCTGATCAACCTGGTGGTGGATATACTCTACACCCGCGTCGACCCCCGAGTTAGGTTAGGACAAGGAGTACAGTGACCGACTGGAAATTCATGGCACGGCAACTGGTCAGGAACCCGCTTTCGCTCCTGGGAATCATAATCGTTGTCGTCTTTGTCATCATCGCCACCTTCGCTCCTCTTATTGCTCCACCGCCGGAAGGTCATCTGAACCACTATATGATACCCCGCGACGGTTACTCGGCCACACCACAGCCTCCCTCCGAGGAGCATATCTTCGGCACCACTCAAGGGCAGTACGATATCTTCTACGGGGTTATCTGGGGCACGCGCTCTGCCTTTCAGGTCGGCCTGATAGTGATAGGCATTGTACTTGTGATAGGAATCGTATTGGGCAGTCTGGCCGGCTACTTCGGTGGGTTTGTCGACGAGGTTATCATGCGCATCACAGATGTCTTCATGGCCTTCCCAGGTCTGATTCTGGCCATGGCAATCGTCGCTGTCCTGGGGCCCAGCTTGAGGAGCGTTATGATAGCTCTTACCGTGGTCGCGTGGCCTTCCTATGCGCGGCTCATCCGCGGCGACATACTCCAGGTGCGTGAGGAGGACTTCATCGAGGCTTCCCGTGGGTTGGGTGCCTCAAGCATGAGGGTCATAATTCGCCATGCGCTGCCCAACGCCATCTACCCCACACTTGTCATGGCTTCGCTGGACATAGGGGCAATAGTCCTGGCAGCGGCAGCACTGAGCTTTCTGGGCCTGGGCGCCCCCGAGGGCTACGCCGACTGGGGGCAGCTGACTTCATTCGCCCGTAACTGGATCGTAGGGCCGCCGCTTAACCCGTTCAAGTACTGGTACGCCGTGACCATTCCCGGCCTGTTCATCCTATTTTTCGTGCTGGGCTGGAATCTTCTTGGCGATGCCTTCAGGGACATTCTTGACCCGAGATTGGCGAGGCGTTAAGATGAAAGACCTTGTCAGGATAAGAGACCTCTCCGTCAGATTTTACACTTATGAGGGCGTCGTCCACGCCATCGATGATCTGGACCTGGACATCAAGCAGGGAGAGACGCTGGGTATAGTAGGCGAAACCGGTTCCGGAAAGTCAATGACCGCCCTGGCCATCCTTCGCCTTATCCCCTACCCCGGTAAGATAGAATCGGGCAGCATCGTCTTTTGTGATAAGGATAGCGGCGGTGAACTTGAGCTGCTCAAATTGAAAGAGGATAGGATGAGGGCCATTCGCGGCAACAAGATATCCATGGTCTTCCAGGAGCCAGGGGCTGCTTTAAACCCCGTCTTTACCATCGGTGACCAGATCTCCGAAGTTTTCCTGCTTCACCGACGCCAGGAGCTGGGCCGCCAGGCGAAGCAACGGGTAGATAGCTTGCTCAGCGATGGAAACGGCCTCGCCGCCAGCCTGAAGAGGCCGTTCTGGCTTTGGCAGAGTAGGCTTTACAGCAAGATAGCCGAGGGGCCTCATCCCCTTGAGCCCCGCTTCTTGAGCCATCTCCCCCTGTTCAGGAGACTTCTCTGGCGACTAAAAGATGAGGCCGGGTTGCTCACGGTCGATATGCTAAAAGATGTAGAAATCCCCGACGCGGCCCGTGTGGCCGCTCATTACCCTCACGAACTCTCCGGGGGGATGAAACAGCGGGCGGTGATTGCCATGGCACTGGCCTGCTCTCCGAAGCTTCTCATCGCCGACGAGCCCACTACCTCGCTTGATGTCACCATCCAAGCACAGATGCTGGAACTCTTCCGGCGCATCAAGGCGGACAAAGGGGCTTCTGTTATTTTTGTCACTCATAACCTGGGAGTGGCATCTGAGGTCTGCGACCGGCTGGCTGTTATGTACGCCGGCAGGCTCTGCGAGGTAGCCAATGTCGAAGAGATATTCCTTCACCCCTCGCATCCTTATACCAAGGCCCTGTTGAATGCTGTTCCTATCCCCGGCAAGGAACTGCAGACCATCCCTGGTGCTCTGGCTGATGCGTTGAACCCGCCGCCGGGTTGCCGCTTTCACCCGCGGTGCCCGAGCGCCATGCCGATGTGCCAGCAAGAGAGACCCAAACTTAAAGAGATCGGCAAGGACCATATGGTGGCCTGTTATCTTTTCTGATCTATGACTTTACATATGAACACCCTAGTTGATATCAGAGGATTGAAGAAATACTTCCCAATACGCGGTGGCGTTTTGAGAAGGCCGGTGGGAATGGTCAAGGCGGTTGATGGCGTCAGCCTGGCCGTTAAGCGGGGGCAATGGCTCGGGCTTGTCGGCGAATCCGGCTGTGGCAAGACGACACTGGCCAAGACAGTTGTCCGTCTCTTGAAACCAACCAGTGGCCACATTTATTTTGATGTCCCTGATGTGGTGAAGGCGGAGATAGAAGCATTGGAGTCGGCGGGCAACAACAGTGGTAAGCTGACTTCTCTTCTGAAGGAGAATGACCTGGGAACCTTTTCCGGTGCCAGGGTCCGCTTATTGCGCCGCCGTGCCCAGCTTGTCCACCAGGACCCCTTTACCTCCCTTGATCCGCGGATGAAGTTGAAGGATATAGTTGCTGAGCCACTGAGGATACACCGGGTGCTTTCGGGCGAGGCACAGAAAACGGCGGTCAAGGAATTATTGGGCACGGTTGGCTTGAGCGCAGGGCAGTTGGGGCGTTATCCCCACCAATTCAGCGGCGGTCAACGCCAGCGCATCGCCATCGCTCGTGCCCTGGCTACAAAACCGGAGTTTGTCGCCTTTGATGAACCGACCTCCGCCCTGGACGTCTCTGTCCAAGCACAGATACTCAACCTTTTGAAGGATCTCAAAAATGAATTTGGCCTTACCTACCTCTACATTACCCATGAGCTTTTGATTGCGGAGAGTGTCTGCGACTATATCGCTGTGATGTATCTTGGCAACGTAGTGGAGATGGGGAGGCCGGAGGAGATATTTCACACACCGCATCATCCCTATTCCCAGTCCCTGGTAGCGGCAACGCCAGTCCCTGATCCCAAGAGAAGAGTCGGTCGGATTCTCCTTCCCGGTGAGGTACCCAGCCCGGCCAACCCCCCACCTGGCTGTACTTTTCATCCCAGATGTTCTCAGGCGACCAACGAGTGCCGTGAATCTGAGCCAGAGCTCAAGCTTGTCAGGAACGATCACTACGTTGCCTGCTTTCATCCTCTGTAGACCACTAGCCCACTCCCCATCTGTGTTTATTTACTTCATCTACCAGCGATTTTTCCCAGAGTGCAAACTCATGCTATACTTCACAAATTCGACTGCATAATTACCAGAGAAAAGAGCAATGATTATAAAGGTGTTAGTGGTCGGTCCTTTTGCTGCCAACTGCTATATCGTTGGTTCATCCTCAACTAAGCAGGGGATGATTATCGACCCCGGTGCTGAAGCTGAGACTATTTTGAGAACGGTGCAGCAGACGGCATTATCTATAACTATAATCGTGATAACCCATGCCCATATGGACCATGTTGGTGCCCTTCGCGAAGTTCAAGAAAAGACCCATACACAATTTGCCATTCATGAGGCAGAGAAGGGATTGTTACTTACCGCTCCCATGCGTATGTTAACATCGCTCGGCATCTCTCCAATCAAATCCCCCCCTCGGCCGGATAGGTTACTCAAGGATGGTGACCGCATAGATGTAGGCGACTTACGCTTTGAAGTCCTCTATACCCCGGGACATAGTTCTGGTGGAATCTGTCTTTCAGGGCATGGAATAGTCTTTAGCGGTGATACTCTATTTAATTTTGGCATTGGCAGGACCGACTTTCCCGGTTGCAGCCACGAACGTTTGATGAAGAGCATTCGTGAAAAACTTATGGTTTTGCCTGATGAAACCATTGTCTACCCTGGCCACGGACCACTCACCACTATCGGCGATGAGCGCCGGGGAAATCCTTTCCTCCAGTGATTAAACCTTTTACCCCAGATTTCGTATATCAAATCGGCGGTACAGACAGGTTTTTATGGTAAGATAACTTTAAAAGCCCTTTGTTTGGCCACATCAGATGGGGCTAAGTGAAGGAAGCCAATGGGTGAAAAGGCTAAGTTCTGCTTTAACTGGCGTCAGTATTCTCTCCTGATAATGACCAGCGTGCTCCTGGTCCTGTCAGCGCTGGCCAGTTGCGGCCCTTCGATTGAGGACCTCTTAGCGGTTGACTATACACCGCTGCCCGGGGATGGCTGGGAGGTGTCGACACCCGCAGAGCAAGGGCTGGATCCGATGCCTGTGGCGGAGCTCTATTACAATGCGGCTGAATTGGAGACCATTTATAGTCTGTTGGTTATCAAGAACGGCTATCTGATAGCCGAAAAGTACTTGAATGAAGGGTCTGTTGAGCAGAAAGCCCGATTACAATCGGTAACGAAGAGTTATACCTCGGCGCTGGTCGGGATTGCACTGGATCAGGGTTATTTGTCAAGCGTGGATCAGAAGATGCTCGATTTCTTCCCGGAGGTCGCCGACCAGATAACCGACCCGAGGAAGGAGCAGATCACCATCCGGCATCTATTACAGATGCGCACCGGATATCCCTGGGAGGAGACCGATCCTGCTCTTTGGGAGGGGCTTTTATCGGGGTACTATCCACCCCTTATAGAAGAATTTCCTCTCATCGCCGATCCGGGAACCGAGTTCCATTACAGCAATCTATCGTCCAACTGGCTGGGGATTATCGTAGCCCGGGCGTGTGGTACGAATCTCAAGTCATTCGCCGAGGAGCACCTTTTCGCGGCAATTGACGTGGAGGTGGGTGAATGGGGCACGGATGCGGAGGGCCATAACAACGGCTGTGGGGACCTCCACTTTTCGGCACGTGATGCGGCCAGGTTCGGTCTGTTATATCTCAACGATGGTGAATACGAGGAGAACCAGGTCGTTCCCGCCGACTGGGTGCATGATTCCCTGCAGAAGTACTCGGAGGATATCAATGCGACTGGCGGATTTCCAGCAAACTGGGGCCTTTCTATCAGCGACATCGGGTATGGCTATCAGTGGTGGTCTGCCAGGGTAGGCGAGCATCATTTCGACTTTGCGTGGGGACATGGAGGGCAGCTGATTGTTTTGCTGGATGAACTCGACATGGTTATTGTCGTTACCTCTGATCCGTTTTATTTGCAACATGATGACGAGGCATGGAAGCATGAATTGGCCAATGTCAATCTGGTGGGTGAGTTCATCAAGTCCTTACCGAGTGAGTGACGGGCAGGTCAGAGCGGCGTTCCGGCCGGCCAAGCGGTATTAATGATATTCCCCCTTAAAGGATTCTGTTAACGCATCTTCGGCGTTGTTAATACTACCTTATCTACTGGGGAATTGTGGTCGAGCAACTAGAATATGTTCCTCAAATAATTACGATAATTTGCCAGCGTCTCTTTTAGGTTATCGCCGCCGAATTTCTCCAGGCAAGCATCAGCCAGGACAATGGCTAACATGGCTTCGGCGATTACCCCGGCGGCCGGGACAACACAAATGTCGCTCCGCTCATAGTGAGCTTTGGCTCCCTCACCGCTGCGAAGGTCTATAGAAGGTAAAGGACTAGCCAGGGTAGCGATAGGTTTGACTGCTGCCCTGACTATTATGTCCTCGCCATTGGTTATGCCACCTTCGATGCCACCAGCACGGTTGGTGGCGCGTCGCCAGGGTGGAGATTGCTTCGCTTCGCTCGCAATGACAGAAGGAGGGCTAGGCTCTATAACATCGTGAGCTTGCGAACCTTTAATCCCGGCTAAAGCAAACCCCGCTCCGATTTCCACCCCTTTCACGGCATTGATGCTCATTATTGCTCGGGCAATCTTACCATCGAGACGGCGGTCCCAGCTAACGTGGCTGCCCAGGCCGATAGGGACACCAATAGCAATCACCTCAAAAATACCACCCAGCGTATCGCCATTAGCTTTGGCCTCATCGATGGCTGCCATCATTGCCTTTTCCAGGTTGGCATGAGCACAACGGACTGGAGAGGCTTCTACTTGTTGCCAATCTATAGAGCTTGCCTCCCTTTGTTCCCAGTGATGTCGCCCAATTGCCACAGTGTGGCTGTGAATGGCAACGCCTAACTCCTCCAGAAATCTTCGGGCTATGGTTCCGACAGCTACTCTGGCGGCTGTTTCCCGAGCACTGGCTCTTTCCATAATCGGCCTGATGTCTTTGAGACCATATTTAGTCACCCCTGCCAGGTCGGCATGTCCCGGCCGGGGACAGGTTACAGACTCGACTTCTTTTTCTACCGGAGAAACGCTTAACTGTTCCTGCCAGTTTTGCCAATCTCGATTGGTGATAAAGAGAGCGATGGGGCTACCTATAGTGAGTCCATAGCGAACGCCGGCCATAATTTCCGCCTTATCTTCTTCAATCTTCATGCGGGGACCACGCCCGTAGCCCTGTTGGCGGCGCTTGAGCTCCTGATTGATATATCCTTCTTCCAGGGGAAGGGCAGCCACCATCCCTTCCACGATGGCTATCAACCCCTTTCCGTGGGATTCTCCACCAGTAAGAAAACGAAATTGTCCCATTAGCTTTGATATAAAAATAGAGGTTGCCTATAGTTATGGCTTAAGATTTCCAACAAAGTTATATCTTGGGCACTCAATCCCGATAACCTCACCTGTATAGCATTGACAAATCCCAACAGCGACCATAGTGTAAATCTAGGCGGTTGATAATACTCCACTATCGCAGTTTCGAGGCCAGCCAGTTCTAATGCCAAATTTATGGCTGTATCCAGATCACCTAGCTCATCAACCAGACCTAATTCTTTGGCTTTGGTACCACTGTAAAGTTGCCCTGTAGCCAAATTTCTGACTTCTTCCTTGTTTAGCCCTCTACCCTCAGCTACCACATCGATAAATTGCTCGTAATATTCATCAACCATTGCCTGCATGATTTCCTCTTCTTCCGGCGTCAGCTCTCTGAATCCCCAGTACATGTCCTTATACTTGCCGCCCTTGAAGGTTTCTATCTGGATACCCAGCTTCTCCAAAAGCCCTTCGATGTTAACTAGCTGCGAGATGACCCCAATACTTCCCGTCTGTGTGGTGGGAAGGGCAACAATCTTATCCGCCTGGGTTGAGATATAGTAGCCGCCTGAAGCAGCTGTGCCCTCCATGCTCACCACGATGGGCATTGTTTCCTTAACTCTTTCTATCTCCCAGAGGATTTCCTGGCAGGGCTCTATCTCACCGCCAGGGCTCTCTATACAGAGGACAATCGCCTTGACCGCTTTATCTTTCTCTACTTTCGATAAATAATACCTCACCAACCCCGGGGTAATAGTCGAACTGGAGACCAATGAATAGTCTCCGGTGGTTATGGTTCCACTGAGCGGGATTACGATAATTTTGCCTGCTGCCGGTCTGGAAAGTAAGATAATCGGAATTAGTATTGCCGCAAGCAATGCTAATACGCACACGCTGATAATGATTATCTTTTTTCTCATCCCTTTCCTCTTGGCAATATTTCCTGAGCCTTACTAAACATTATGTCAAATGGAGCTTCCTTTCCTGTCCATAGCTTGAAGGAAGCCGCTCCCTGATATACTAACATAGGTAAGCCGCCAAGTGTATTGGCCCCGGCTTTTTGCGCTAGCCTTAACAACGGTGTTAGCCAGGGATTATATACCACGTCACAAACTAGCACGTTCTTAGGAATTACTTTGAAGCTCAAAGGTGATTGTCCTTCTTGAGGACTGTCCTTCATTCCTATGGTAGTGCAATGGACTATTAAATCGCAGTTATCAAGAGTTTTGGCTGAGCTTAGATTCTGCCACTGAAAAGCAGTGACATCTGGCTCCAAATCCTTCGAGCTTGTTGAAGTTCTTTTGATATACCTCACCAAATTTTCGGTCAATGCACTGGCTCGCTCAAAGATACCATCCGTAATAGCCAGTGAGGCTACCTTCCTTTGCACCAGGACAAAGCCCACTGCCCTGGCTACCCCACCAGCACCCAGGATGATCACCTGTTTTCCTTCAGGGGCGAAGTGGCCCTCTTTGTCTAGCGCCTCAATAAAACCATAGGCGTCGGTATTAAAACCCAGAAGCTTATCATCTTTTTTGACTATGGTATTGACAGCACCGATGGAACTTGCCAGGTCATCAACTTCATCCAATAAAGGCAAAACTGCCTCTTTATAGGGCACGGTTACGTTAGCTCCAACATTTTGAGGTTTTCTTAAATCATTCATTCTGTCACGAAGTTGGGCTGGACTTGTCTCCCAAGCCTCATAACGAATATCAAGTCGATAATAATCCAGGGCCGCTTGCTGGAAATAAGGAGAGATAGAATGCTTAAGAGGATAACCGATGAGGCCTATATATCTCGACATTGCTTAAGATCCTTCACTATTGCTCAGGCGGTGGCTATCCAGAAAACCCTGGAGGATAAAGGCCGCCGCTATGGCATCTATTTCGGCTTTAGCCGAAAAGCTGTGATTTCTAGCTCCTCTTTTTGCCCTGGAGTGCAGTTTACTTCCCTTGCCACCAGCTCCCATCTTCAAGCGCTCGGCAGCTTTGGTAGAGAGTCGTTCATCCCATAGTTGTATATCAAGCTGGTTGAGATTGCTTTGCTTCGCTTGCCATGACAATTTGTCGGTGAAAGCTGTTACCTTACTAGCTTGTTTTCCCAGCTCGCCGTTTAAGCGGCGAGGCAAGCCAACCACAATGCGCTCTGCTTTATGCTGCTCCACAAGCTTGAGAATCTCATTTATAAGGGTATCTTCGTCTTCACTGGCAAGCACGGTTAGAGGAGTAGCTAAAATCCCCTGGGGGTCGCTTACAGCCACCCCGGTTCTCTTATCTCCGACATCCAGACCTAAGCTGCGCATCTTTATCCTCGCCTGTCATTCTGAGCCCTTCACCTCTTGTCATTCTGAGCGAAGCGAAGAATCTTAGACTTTTCGCTAGCCTCTTCACTACACTCAGAGCTTCGGCTCAGGGTGACAAAATAAACAACCTCAGCAGATTTTGCTTGCAATGACCCTTTTGACTAATTTTAGAGCTTGGTCGATCTTGCCGGCGTCTTTCCCGCCGGCTTGAGCCATAGCAGCCTTGCCACCACCACCCCCACCAGTAACCTTGGCTACTTGATTAATAATATCGCCGGCGTGAAACCCCCTAGCTATCAGGTCAGGAGTCACCATGGCTAAAAAGTTAGGTTTATCATTATAAACTGTAGCCAAAACAACTATGGCGCTCTTTAGCCTATCTCGCAATATATCGCCCATTTCCCTGAGGATAGGCATGGTCAATGCTGGTACCTTGGCAACCAGAACTGTCACACCGCTCACCTGCTCGGCTTGCCCAGGCAAATCCTCCGCTATTCTGCGCGATAGCTCTCTTTCCAGTGAAAGCACTCTCTTACGCTCTGCCTCTAGCTCGCTAATGAGAGCTTTCACCTTGCCAGGAACCTCGTCGAGCGAGCCTTCTACTTCCTTGGCTAGGTCCTGCAAAGCAGTTAAGCGAGATTCAATTAGAGATTCAGCTTTTCTTCCTGTTACCGCTTCAATACGATGCAGTCCTGTGCCAATGCTGCTTTCACTGGTTATCAGAAATATGCCAATTTCTCCCGTTGAACTCACATGAGTGCCACCACAGAGTTCTTTGCTTATTGCTGGCTTCCCGATTTCCAGCATCCGAACTTCTTCTCCGTACTTTTCTTCAAATAAGGCGATAGTACCCTCAGCGATGGCCTGTGTATAAGGGAGTTTTTTTGCTTTCACTTTCAAGTCCTGGCGTATCCATTCATTAACCTGACTCTGAATTTCCTTGAGCTCTTCCTCAGTTATGGGAGCTATGTGGGAGAAGTCAAATCTAAACCTTTCAGGCTCTACTAACGAGCCTTTTTGATAAACACGGCTGCCCAATCTTTGCCTTAAAGCAGCCTGGAGAAGATGGGTGGCAGTGTGGTTGCGAGCGATATCCAACCGGCGAGGGACATCAACTTTGGCTTCTACTTCATCGCCAACAGATATGCTGCCCTCAATGACTTTCCCCTGATGGACAATCAAATCGGAGAGTGTTCTAATAGTATTTACGATGGCTACTTTCCCCTTCTGGCTGCTAATTTGCCCAGTGTCACCAACTTGCCCACCCATCTCACCATAAAAGGGAGTCTTTTCAAGTATTACGTCAATATCATCTCCCTGAGAAGCAGTTTCTACAGGCTTTTCTTTGACAGTCAACTCAATGACTTTAGATTGAGAAGAAGCTACCTTATAGCCAACAAAATCTGTTCGCTTACGTATTTGCTTACGTATAACCGTAGCCTTGACTTTCAAACTACCAGTCCCACGCATGCTGACCCTAGCCCTTTCCCGTTGCTTCTCCATCTCAGCTTGAAAACTTTCCCAGTCTATGGAGAGGCCTTTTTCTCTGGCAATCTCGGCGGTTAGCTCTGGGGGAAAACCGTAGGTGTCGTAAAGTACAAAAACCTCGACGCCCATCAATCTTCTTGTACGTGATTCGACATCGCCCTTAAATCTTAGGAACTCTTCCCGTAGGCTTCGCTTAAGAGCATCGAAAGAATAGGGAGTAGACGCACGGTAGTCAGAGATAAGCTTCTTTAGATTCTCCAAATCTGCATTCATAGGTTCTACTAGGACTTCCTGCACAATGTCTCTCCCCCCTACAATTAATACGTGCCCCCATGTTCTACAGTCCATCTGAAAATCCTCCACCGCAGCCTCTACCCCACGCTTAAGGTCTCTGAAGCGTCGCTGAGATATCGCATCCTCGAAAGAGGCTTCGAATTTCGGGAAGTAATTTAGCAGTTCCTCTCGCATTCTAAAGAAGGTTAGTTCCAAGATAGCCATCCCAACTGGGAGTGTCTGCTGGAATTTCTCCTCCTCCGCCGTGATTACCTCTTTAATTAAGTCTCGATTAACTCTTAGCTCAGGATATATGTGGCTCATTGTGCTAACGGTGACCTCAGCCATTTCGTTAAGGAAAGGATTATCTAATCCCAGTTTCCTGCCAAAGAGCGAAGCCCGCCTGAGTAGTCGGCGCAGGACATATCCCCTCCCTACGTTGTCAGGTCTAACATCAGCAGCAATGAGAAAGGCAATGCCGCGTGAGTGCTCAGCAACAATTCTAATGGCTCGGTCAATATTCTCCTCCCGACCATACTCCTTCCCGGACAATCGACAAATGTGGTCTACCAAAGGGGAAAACAAATCCGTTTCATAAGGGGAGGACTTGCCCTGGATAGCTGCCAAAGTTCTCTCCAGTCCCATACCGGTATCGATGTTCGGTTTGGGTAAAGGAGTGCGTTGTCCACTTTGGTCCTGATTGTATTGGGTGAATACCAGGTTCCATATCTCAGAAAAGCGACCGCATTCGCAATTAGGCTTACATTCAGATTTACCACAGCCAAACTCTTCACCAAGGTCATAATGAATCTCACTGCATGGTCCGCACGGACCGGAATCGCCAACAGGCCCCCAGAAATTATCCTTTTCCCCGAATCGTAATATCTTTTCCACAGGAACACCAATTTGCCGCCAATAGGCAAAGGCTTCATCATCGTCATGGTAAATAGTTATCCAAAGCCGCTCCTTGGGTAGCTTCAAATAATTTGTAACAAAGTCCCAAGCCCAGGAAATAGCTTCTTTTTTAAAATAATCACCAACACTGAAATTACCCAGCATCTCGAAAAAGGTAAGGTGTTTGCTATCACCTACCGAATCTATATCAGTGGTGCGAAAACACTTCTGGCAGGAAGCTAATCGCCGACTAGGTGGGGTCTCCAATCCCAGGAAATATGGCTTAATTTGCACCATGCCAGCGCTGGTCAATAGTAAAGTCGGGTCTCTGCGAGGCACCAATGAAGAGCCGGGGATAATCTTATGTTCCCTATCCTGAAAAAAATTTAGAAAGGCTTGCCTAAGTTCGTCACCAGTCACTTACCAGTCACCTTCTTGATTTTAGAAGGTGTCAGCTTTAATGTCAATCAGGCTGTAAGAAAGCATTGAATACTGTCATTCGGAGGGATCCAAATGAATTTGAGCGATGAAGAATCTCTGAGATTCTTTGCTTCGCTCAGAATGAAAAACAAATCTTAGCTATGGTGCTGAGATTTTCCCTTAATTTTTGTTCCGTGGTTCGTACCTACATAATTTCCTTGAAATTCTTTCCCACGCCATTTATAATACAACGTTCCTGGTAATCTTGACCAAAAATCATGCTGCTAATAAACTACAAAAGTTTAAGTTAAGACTGCGTTGAATGCAGCACATGTCCAGTGAAAGGAGCGTAATATGATTTCGTTTAGCCCAACAGAAGAACAGCAAATGATTGTGAGCATGGCAAAGCAGCTTGCCAATGATGAGATGCGCAAAATCTATCGGGAATGCGATGAGAACGGTGCGATTCCCGACAGTGTTATAGATACTGCCTGGAAGATGGGGCTTACCTCTGGCAGTATACCTGAGGAGTATGGCGGACCCGGCGGCGAGCACTCAGCTATCACAGGTTCGCTGCTAGCTGAAGAACTAGCCTGGGGTGACCTCTCCATGGCAATGCATATTCTCTGTCCGGCTCTATTTGCGTATCCTGTCTTGGAGATGGGCACCGAGACACAGAGAAAGAAATATCTGCCGCTTTTCTGTGATGAGAAGTATAAGGCAGCTACCGCTGCTTTCATTGAGCCACGTTTTGGTTTCGACCCTTACTCTCTGTCAACCGTTGCCAGACCTGATGGCAATGGGTATGTTCTTGATGGCAAGAAGTGTTATGTGCCCCTGGCTGCTGAGGCTGACTTATTGCTCATCTACGCAGCGGAAAATGGCAGCAGTCAGGGTTTTATTATTGAAAAAGGTACAAAAGGGCTTGAGATTGGCGAGCGGGAGAGGAATATGGGCATAAAGGCTCTAGCCACATACGAGCTTAGCCTGAAAAACTGCCGTGTTCCTAAGGAAAACCGGTTGGGTGGTTCGAAGGGATGTGATTTTAACCGTATCATAAATTGCTCACGGGTGGCGCTATCGGCAATGGCCGTAGGAGTAGCTAAAGCTGCCTTCGAATACTCGAGGGACTATGCCAAGGAACGTATTGCCTTCGGGGAGCCAATCGCCTCCCGTCAAGCAATCGCCTTCATGCTGGCGGAGATGGCAATTGAAATCGATGCTACTAGGCTGATGACATGGGAGGCTGCCTGGAAATTAGATCGAAAGGAAGAGGCAACTAAAGAAGCATCTCTGGTAAAGTCGTATTCCGACGATATGGTCATAATGGTAACTGACCGCGCTGTACAGATACTGGGTGGGCATGGTTATGTTCGCGAGCATCCGGTGGAGCTTTGGCTGAGGAACGGTCGTGGATTTGCTGCTTTTGACGGCATGGCCATAGTATAAAAGGAGGTATTGCATAATGATAGATTTTGAACCGACTCCAGAACAGAAAGAGGCAATAAAGATAGCTCACGAGTTTGCAAAAGAACTATTTCGGCCCATCAGTCGTTATTACGATGAACAGGAACACGAAAGCCCACAGGAACTAATCGATAAGATGTGGGAGAAAAGACACGAAGGCACATTAGCACTTGGCTTGGATATAACCGCAGCTCTTAGAATCGAAGAGCTATGCTGGGGTGATGCAGGTCTTTTCTTATGCATTCCTGGCCCGGGACTTGGGGGGGCCGCTATCTTTGCCTCGGGTACGAAAGAGCAATTGTCGCGTTTTTTGGGACACTTCAATGAAGGAGGGCCAAAATGGGGGGGCATGGCGATGACAGAGCCAGGGTGTGGTTCGGATACCTCTGCTATCACTACCACCGCTGTGCGCGATGGTGACGAATGGGTGCTCAACGGTGAGAAGATTTTTGTCACCTATGGGAAACGTGCTCTGGAAGATTCCGATGGCTTAGTGGTAATCTGGGCGACTGTAGATAAATCAGCAGGACGAGCCGGCATGAAGTCTTTTGTGGTGCCAGCCAAGACTCCAGGGGCGAGAGTGGAAAAACTAGAGAAAAAGCTGGGGATTAGAGCCAGTGACACGGCGACTATCATTCTTGACAATTGCCGCATTCCCTTTGAAAACATACTTGGCAGCCCAGAGGTCAAAAAAGTTGATAAATCCGAAACTAAAGGTTTCAAAGGCGCAATGGCAACCTTTGATGCCACACGACCTATTATAGCGGCTCAGGCCATTGGTGTCGGACGAGCTGCCCTGGATTTTGTTAAAGAAACACTGGAGAATGAAGGAATAAAAATACGCTATGTCGTGCCCAAGCAGAAGCTCACTGCCCTGGAACGGGACGTAATGGAAATGGAAGCAAATTACAAGGCCGCAAAGCTACTTACTTTGCGGGCTCTATGGATGATGAGTCAGCTTCAACCCAATAGTCTTGAGTCATCAATGGCTAAGGCAAAAGCCGGCCTTGCTGTTACTAAAATCACTCAGAAAGCAGTTGAGATCATGGGTCCGCTGGGCTATTCTCGAAAGTACCTACTGGAGAAGTGGATGCGCGATGCCAAGATAAATGATATCTTTGAAGGAACGGGCCAGATTAATATGCTCATCGTGGCCCGAAGAATTCTCAATTATTCAAGAGACCAGCTTAAATAAAAGGGGGCATGGCAAAGAGCTGATATTTTCTGTTTTCTAACACATTGGCAGATTGCTTGCCCATGCATCAAATAGATGCTCATTCGTAGACAAAGTGGGATCGAGGATGTTTTTAACTATCAAGGTAATCTAGATGAGTAGAAGTTCAGGAGAGGATTATTTCAGTAAGTTAGAATTCAACTCCCTGCATCAACCCGGAATTTAGTTATTTCCCCTTCTTCGTATAATCAGGGCACCAGGTAGCGTTGGGGCGTTCAGGGTGATGACAAGCAGTTCTCCAGTCCCATTTACAACTGTCACACAGGAAAATATGCATGCCCAGGGCTTTTTTGACCCTCAGTTTGAATTTATCTAGCCAGCTAGGATTACTTCGCTTCATCATTTCGTTCGGAGTGGCAGCCGGGGCAATAATATTCCCTACATATCCTTAGATAGAGTGGCTAAGAATTCAGCGTTATTCTTTGTCTTGGCTAGCCTTTCCAAGATCCTTTGTGTAGCCTCGCCATGATTAGGTGAGTCGCTATCTATCATATTAATCACACGCCTGAGCAGCCATACTTGTTTCAAGGTATTTTCATCCAGCAAAAGCTCTTCTCTCCTTGTGCCGCTAGGCATAATATCTATAGCCGGGAAGATCCTTCGCTCAGATAGTTTTCTATCTAGGTGAAGTTCCATGTTACCTGTTCCCTTAAACTCCTCATATATGAGGTCATCCATACGGCTGCCGGTATCCACGAGGCAAGTAGCAATGATGGTTAGGCTCCCTCCCTCCTCAATGTTGCGAGCAGTACCGAAGAATCGCTTGGGAGGGTGCAAAGCTGTTGAATCAATACCACCAGATAAAGTACGCCCGCTAGGGGGCAGGGCTAAGTTGTAGGCTCTTGTAAGTCTGGTAATGCCGTCAAGGAGTATGACCACATCTTTGCCCATTTCTACTAGCCTTTTGGCTCTCTCTAATGCTAATTCCGCTACCCGAGTCTGGCTTTCTACCGGTTCATCGAAGGTGGCACCAATGACCTCTGCCTTAACTGACCTCTTCATATCGGTGACCTCTTCGGGTCTTTCTCCAATAAGGCAAACCATCAGGTGAATATCATCGTAGTTAACAGTTATGGCGTTGACAATTTTTTGAAGAAGCACAGTCTTGCCTGCCTTAGGTGGTGATACAATAAGCCCTCTTTGCCCCCGGCCTATAGGTGTCACCAAATTGATTAGACGGGTGGATAACTCATCCGACGTTGTTTCTAGATTGATGAGCTTATTTGGAAAAGTGGGCGTCAACGAACCGAAATTGCGGCGTGTCCTCGCTATTTCAGGGTCAAATCCATTGATACCTTCTACTCGAAGTAAGCTGTAATATTTTTCGCTTTCTTTAGGAGGTCTAGCCTGGCCACAAATAGCATCGCCGTCTCTTAAGTTGAAACGGCGGATCTGGGAGTTTGATACATAGACATCATTAGCACCACGCCGGAAAGTATCCTGTCGTAAGAAACCATAGCCCTCGCTGATGGTTTCCAGGACGCCTGTTATGAATATATTTCCCTGCTGCTGTGCTTCTGCTTGTAAGATGTGGTAGACAAGCTCGGACTTCTTCAAAGTAGTGTAGCCGCTGATGCCACACTCCTTAGCCATCGCCTCCAGCTCATCCCTATTTTTGCTTTCTAGTTGTACCATAGTTGACATAGTAACCTCTCTCTAAATACCTTTTTCCTTTATATTTATGGTTTTGTGGGAGCTTTTACAGCAATTTTTCCCTCGACATTACCTTCTTCCAGTCATCCCTAAAACGCTCAATGCCGATATCTGTTAGAGGGTGTTTTATCATTTGTAGCAACACCTCGTAGGGCACTGTGGCGATATGAGCACCAACCTTAGCTGCCATTAAACAATGTTGAGGATGTCTGATGCTGGCAGCGATAACTTGAGTGGGTAGCTGATAATAATCAAGGTATTCCGCGATGTCAGCCACCACCTTCATACCATCCTCACCAATATCATCCAATCTGCCCACAAAAGGGCTTATAAAAGTAGCTCCTGCTTCCGCCGCCAACACAGCCTGGTCCAAGGTGAAGCATAAAGTGAAATTCACCTTTATGTTTTCACTGGCCAGCACCGAGGTAGCTTCCACTCCTTCAAGGCTAGCTGGTATCTTAACCACGATATTCTCCGCCCATTTAGCTATTTCTCTGGCCTCAACCACCATTGTTTGGACATCCTGGCTTAATACCTCAGTAGATACTGGACCAGGGACAATGGAGCAGATTTCCTGGACCAATCTTCGATAATCCACCTTGCCTTCTCTCGATACAATGCTGGGATTGGTGGTTACTCCTGTAACCACCCCTAGTCGCACCCCATGGCGAATATGTTCTACATTGGCAGTATCTAAAAATATCTTCATCTTCTTAATTCAAGGGTAGGCTTGTTTGAGCACCTTCAACAAGTGTCTCCTTGGCTGCCCCGATGAACCCCAGGAATAACGGGTGAGGAGAATCGGGGCGAGATTTGAACTCAGGGTGAAATTGACAGGCAAGCATCCAGGGATGATCTCGTAATTCAGTAATTTCCACTAACCTCCCATCGGGGGATAACCCAGATGGTACAAGACCGGCTTCTTCCAATGGCTGGCGGAAACGATTGTTAAACTCATAACGGTGGCGATGCCTTTCATAGACCACTTCAGTGCCATAGGCACGAGCTGCTATTGTTCCCGCTACCAGATGACAAGGATAAGTCCCGAGCCTCATAGTCCCTCCCTTTTGCTCCACGCCATGCTGCTCAGGGAGGAGATCGATAACAGGATAAGCATTACTAGCATCAAACTCAGTGGAATTTACTTTCTCAGTATGAAAAACATGACGACCAAATTCGATGACCATAATTTGCATCCCCAAGCATAAGCCCAGGTATGGAACTTTCCTTTCTCGAGCAAATTTGGCACCTTTTATCATGCCTTCAATTCCTCGATAACCAAAGCCACCAGGGACAATTATGCCCTGAACTTGCCCAAGCTTATCATCGGCCGTACCATCCAATTCCTCGGAATCCAACCATTCTATCTTCACTTCGCGATTGTGAGCTAATGCTGCATGGCACAATGCTTCACGCACGGAGTAATATGCATCTCTGAGTTCCACATATTTGCCTACTAATCCAATAATTATAAGCTCTTTAGGAGCCTTTAGCCTGGCTACCATGTCTCTCCATTCCTCCAGATTGCTTTTCCCGGCTTTTAATCTCAATCGGCTAACTATGAATTCCCCTAACCCCGCATCCTCGAGTAACAAGGGCACCTCGTAGATGGTTTCGCTGGTAACCAAGGAAATAACCGCTTCTTTATCTACATCGCAAAATAGCGATATTTTGTCCTTTATCCCCTCAGATATCTCCTTATCGCTGCGACACAGTATAACATCGGGCTGAATACCGATTCTCCTTAGCTCGTTGACACTGTGTTGAGTGGGCTTGGTCTTTAACTCATCGGTGGCAGCGATGTGTGGCAAAAAGGTGACATGAACATATAGTACATTATCCCTGCCTTCATCTTTTCTCATCTGCCTTATAGCTTCGAGGAATGGTTGCCCTTCAATGTCCCCCACAGTGCCGCCAACTTCAACAATAACTAACTCGGCTTTGGATATTTCGGCTACTTTCCTTATTTCGTTCTTTATTTCATTGGTTACGTGGGGAACCACCTGAATTGTGCCTCCCAGAAAATCTCCTCGCCTCTCCTGAGCAATGACCGAAGAATAGACCTGACCGGAAGTGACGTTAGAAGCTTGGGTCAGCTCCACTCCAATAAACCTCTCATAATGACCTAAATCCAAATCAGTCTCGGCACCGTCTTTAGTAACAAACACTTCACCGTGTTGGTAAGGAGACATCGTCCCCGGGTCAACATTCAAGTAAGGATCGAGCTTCTGCACAGAGACAGATACACCACGGCTTTTCAATATTTTGCCGATAGAGGCTACCGAAATCCCTTTGCCTACAGAACTAACTACGCCACCAGTAATGAAAATATACTTGCTCACTGCTTATTACAAGAGTATAGAGAAAGCCAAATCTTGTAGGTCGATTCTAAAAGGCGAAGCAAACCTGGGTTTCCTTTCATTATAGAAAGTAGGGTTCTAAATTGTCAAGTCTGTGTACTCGTTCATATGATCAGTGACACTTCTTTTTCTATCATTGCGAGGAACGAGATTCCTCGCTTACGCTTCGGAACAGGCTCCGCGATCTTGTGGGGCTGCTGGGGATACAGATTGCCACGCCCCAACAAGTCAGGGCTCGCAATGACATAGGAGATTACTACCCAACGTTACAAACATATAAAGTGTCACCCATCTATCTGAACTAGATCAGTCTGCTTTGCTAAAATGATTTGACACACTCTGTCTTCAATTCTGGCACAAATTTTCTGTAGAAAAGGTAGCAATGCTATAATAAGCATGGTGAAAAATGTCTAGGAAATACATTCTGGCTGCCGTAATACTGATAACGTTAACGTTAAGTATCGGTATTTGGGCTCTATCCCCTTCCCCAACATCTAGCCCAACTCAGTCTGATAACTCAACCCAGCACACTGATTTCGATTGGACATTCCCACTAGAGAATGAGCCAGCTACTCCTTTGCCTGATTTCCGCCCAGTAGTTGCCGAGGTAATGCCCTCGGTGGTTTCCGTAACCGCAGAGATTGTTGTCTCTGATTTCTTCGGTCGTCAATCTACTGAATATGTTGCTGGGTCCGGAATACTTATCGATGATAATGGATATATTGCCACCAACAACCATGTAGTTGAAGATGCCCAAAGCATCTACGTAGAGTTGGCCGATGGCAGAACTTTCCCCGCGAATATAGTAGGCACTGACACCCTATCTGACCTTGCCGTGATAAAGATAGATGCCACAGATTTGCCTTATGCCTATTGGGGCGACTCAGGCTCACTATCTGTTGGCGAGTGGGTGCTAGCTATTGGCAATGCTCTGGGAGGAGGAGGTGGAGCAACCCAGGGCATAGTCAGCCGCTTAAATGTATCTGTCAACGTTGACGGAAATACCCTATACGGTTTGATTCAAACCACAGCAGCTATCAATCCCGGCAATAGCGGTGGCCCATTGATGAACATGTCTGGTGAGGTGATAGGCATTACCAGCGTTAAGATAGTTTCGTCCGCAATAGAAGGTATAGGCTTTGCCATAAGCGGCAACGAGGCTAAGCCTACCATCGAGGATCTAATTCGTTATGGTCACGTGACCTATCCCTGGCTAGGAGTAAGCGTATCTACCGTCAGCTCTTTGCTAGCTGCATCAGAGAATCTGTCTGTGGACGGGGGAGCGCTCATCGCAGAAATAGTTGCTGACAGCCCGACAGAGGTTGCAGGATTAAAAGTGGGCGATGTCATCATCCGCTTTGGGGATCATGAAATAAGTAATGTCGCCGACCTTGTCCAAGCCATCCGGAGCAGCCAAATTGACGAGGAGGTAGAAATAGTCTTTGTTAGAGGCGAAGATACTAAAACAACCTCAGCCCGGCTGGTAGAACGCCCGAATTCCTAGGACAAGCCTTCTTCATTCAAATCCCAAGCTCAGTAACCAATACATCCCTATTTTGGATTTGGAAATTGGAAATTTGGAATTTTGCTAGAGTTTAGAAATCAGCATTTAGCATTTGCCTTCTTAATCGCTAGGAAGGCCTCGCTATTTGAGATGCGGTGTTTCTCACCATAAGTCCCATCAGGAGGCAAACTATCAATGAGTTCCTTAGATAAGGTCTCCTGTTTAATATAGTCGGTAAAAGCATTTATTACTTGCTCGATGAAAGGGTCTTTTGTCTGATAATAGGTAATGATGTGGTCTGTGATATCAAATTTGGCATTGCGACGCATATTTTGAAGATGACGCACAAGCTCTCTACTTACTCCCTCGGCAATTAACTCGGGAGGCAATTCGGTATTTATAGCCACCCAATATTTAGCGTCGTTGGCTACGCTGTAATCTGGCATGTTTGCAGGAAATTCCTCTCGTTCTTTTGCTTCACTCAATACGACGAGTTGCTTAACATTTATCTCTTCCATTACCTCGGTAGCTAAACTCTCCAGGGCTCTCTTCTCCCCTTCGGTTCCCACATCGACCACAGCTTTACCCAACGGCTGGCGCACTTTAATTCCCGCCTTAGCCCGTGCTGCCCTACCCAAGCTGGATATTTTCATAGCTAGCTCAACATCGCTGTTTAGCTTGTCATTGATTTTAGCCTCATCTGCTATGGGGAAATCAGTTAGATGAACACTTTCTCTAGATTGAGGATTAACAGAGCGAAACAAATTTTGATAAAGCTCCTCAGCAATAAATGGCACAAAGGGAGCCAATAATTGAGATAAAGTCACCAGACATTGATATAGCGTAGTATATGCGGCCAATTTATCAGCATCGTTCTCGCTTTTCCAGAACCGGCGGCGATTTCTTCTCACATACCAGTTAGAGAGATTATCTATGAATTCCTCAATTCTTCGTGCTGCAGAAGTAGGATTATAGCCGTCCATCAACTTGGAAACCTCGCTTACAAGTCGATTAAGCTCGGAAATAATCCACTTATCCAGCTCCGTGAGGGCTTTTGGCTGATCGCTATCAATCGTCAAGGCCTGGGGAATAAAGCAATCAATATTGGCATAAAGGGTAAAAAAGGAATACGTATTCCACAAAGTAAGGAAAAATTTACGTATCGTCTCTTCAAGCATCTTAGTGGAGAAACGATGGTTATCTTCTCCCGGAGTGGAAACCAGCATATACCACCTTAGAGCATCGGCACCATAATTATTAATCACAGCCCAGGGATCGATTACGTTGCCCTTGGACTTGCTCATTTTCTCACCCTGAGCATCGACAACGTGTCCTAGGCAGATGACATTCCTGAAGCAAGGACGGTTGAAAAGTAGAGTAGCCATGGCATGTAAGCTGTAAAACCAGCCTCGAGTCTGGTCCACAGCCTCGCAAATAAAATCCGCGGGAAAATTCTGCTTAAACTTATCTTCGTTCTCGAAGGGATAATGCCACTGAGCTACGGGCATAGCTCCAGAATCAAACCAACAATCAATTACCTCGGGAACACGCTGCATCCTGCCACCACATTTAGGGCAGGCAAATGTTATTTCATCTACATAGGGGCGATGTAAATCCAGGGACGTCGTTAAGCCACTGAAACTTGACTGTGCCCTTAATCCGTCTACACTGCCAACACACTCATAATTGTCACAGGAAGGACAGTGCCAAACATTGAGCGGGGTCCCCCAATATCTCTCCCGGGAAAAAGCCCAATCAACGTTGTTCTCCAGCCAATCGCCAAACCGACCATGCTTAATATAATCAGGGTACCAGTTTATCTTGGTATTGCCCGAGATAAGTTCGTTTTTCATCGCTGTGGTCCTGACATACCAAGCTGGTTTGGCATAGTAGAGGACAGGTGTCTCACACCTCCAGCAAAAAGGGTAGGTATGAATAATCTTCTCACTGCGATAAAGCAAACCACGCGATTTAAGGTCAGCAAGAATGTCCTCATCGGCATCCTTGACAAATTTACCGGCACCCGGTAAATCCAGCTTTCTTCGCGCTGGCTCTAAAATCACTGGGACTTCACTTTTCTGAATATATTCCCGTGCCTTAGGTGTAAAACCTGTCACTAAATTAGTCGTCACCATTCCATTCAACTCCACCGTATGGACTAGAGGCAGACCTTCCTTCTCGCCTACCGCGAAGTCTATCTCACCATATGCAGGTGCAATATGGACAATCCCTGTGCCATCCTCCATGGACACAAAATCACCCTCAATAACACGATAAGCTTTCTTATCCTCCTTGACGTAACGAATGTCAATATTGTTATATAAGGGTTCATAATGCACTCCAACTAAATCTTCCCCGATTATCTTACTCACCACCTTATAGCCATCCAGCCCCACCACACCAAGCAAAGCATCAGCCAGAATAAGATATCCATCGTCTACCTCCACCACCGCGTACTCAACATGAGGAGCAACCGCCAAAGCTGTATTGCCTGGCAGTGTCCACGGTGTCGTGGTCCACACCAGGAGAAATGCTGGTTTACTTGATATGCAAGAAGGCGAGAGAAAAGAATTAAGCCGTGTTCCTTCCTCAATTGAACCTGGTACGAGTTTAAACTTTATATAAACCGACGGATCTTCAGCGTCATCTCGGTAACCCAAAGCTACTTCGTGAGAGCTAAGAGATGTGCCACATCTTGGGCAATGTGGCGTTACTTTGTAGCCCTGATAAATCAAGCCCTTGTCCCATAGCTGTTTCGTTATCCACCAGCAGGATTCAATGTAGCTATTGTCTAATGTTATATAAGGATGCTCCATGTCCAACCAGCAGCCGAGGCGCTCAGTCATGGTTTCCCATTCTTTAATATATTTGAAAACGCTTTGGCGACAATGTTCATTGAATCGGGCCACTCCATATTCCTCAATTTGAGCCTTACTGGTAAGGGCAAGAGAGCTCTCCACCTCCAACTCAACGGGCAAACCATGGGTATCCCACCCCGCCTTTCGTGGCACATGATAACCTTTCATCGTCTTGTACCGGCAAACAATGTCCTTATATAGACGAGATAGCACATGATGAACTCCAGGGCTGCCATTAGTTGTAGGTGGGCCTTCGTAAAAGGCGTAATGTGGTCCCTTTTTTCTTATCTCGATGCTCTTGTTAAAAATTCCCTGCTCTTTCCAGAGGCGAAGGATATGTTCCTCTAGTTGAATAAAGTTAACCTTATTGTTTACTTGTCGGAACATGACTAACCCTGTCTCAGTAAAACAACCACCTTCCTATTCTCACCCTCACCTATGCTCTGAGTTGTCACATCAGGATCATCAGCCAAAGCTAAATGAACAATACGGCGTTCGTCAGCAGGCATTGGCTCCATAGTTATAGGGCGGCGTCTTGACTTCACCTGCTCAGCTATATATAAGGCCAATCTTTGTAAAGAATCACGACGGTGTTTTTTGTATCCTCCAACGTCAACTGTTAACGGCAGCCAAGCCTTTAACCGTCCAACTACTACGAGTTTGGTAATATATTCCAAGGAAGCTAGAGTCTGACCTCGCCGCCCAATCAAGATACCCAAATCGTCACCCTTAATATCCAACGCTAGAGGTAGCTCATCCGATAGTACTTCAACTTTGCCTTGTACACCCAGTAATCCAAGTAACATATCTAAAATCTCTGTAACCCCCTTGACGGCATCCCTTTCGACAAGCTCAGGGCAGGCCTTTTCCGGTAGGGTTACTGGAGTCACTCTAATCACAGCCTCTCTACCCCCTACTCCTAAAATCCCCGATTTCCCTTCCTTAACAACCTCAATTTCAAATTGGTCTCGGTTTAGCCCTAGCTGTGCCTCTGCTTTCTCTATTGCCTGTTCTACTGTCGCAGCCGTTATCTCAGTCCATTCCATAATCCGATTTCCTTTTAAAGATTTGCTTTACTACTAACACAATGTGCGAGCGCCTCTGTAATGCTAGCTCATTTTCCCTTCACTGGTGTTGACGAAAATGGAGAACCCAATTTAAGATAACCCCAGCCACCAGTGACGAAATATTGAGTTATAATACCAATTATATTGGAAACAGCCCAGTAGAGAGCCAGACCACTGGGGAACATCAAGGTTAAAAAACCAAACATGAGGGGCATCATCAGCAACATCATCCTGCTTGTGGACGCTTGCCTCGGGTCAACGGCTGGCGCCTGAGTCATCTTCTGCTGTACCCACATTGTGCCACCAACTATGATAGCTAAAATCAAATATGGGTCAGGTTGTCCTAAATCAAGCCACAAAAAATGGCTATTTAAAGGAATCGCTTGATTCACTATGTCCCAAGAGTAAAGCCGATGAGCTAAATCAAGTAAGTTCTCGGGCGTGGTAGCCAGAGCTCTCATGATGGATTGATAGAGAGCAATCCAGATAGGAAACTGAACCAACATGGGCCATAAGCAGCCCAGAGGGTTCACCCCAGCTTCCTTATAAAGCTTCATCATTTCTTGCTGAAGCTTTTGCTTATTTTTATCATATTTCTTCTGTAATTCCTGAATCTTCGGCTGCATATCCTGCAAAGCCTTAGTGGAATTAAGCTGGCGCTTGGTAAGGGGCCAGGAGATTAAACGAACGATAATAGTAAGGGCAATGATTGCTAACCCAAATTCACCAGATAAGAGGTGGCTCAAGGCAATCAACACATTAAGTACCGGGTTACCTATAATTAAATGCCATACTTCTATCATGGGGTGCGACCCTCACTCTTCAATAGTCAAGGAAACCTTCCAGCTCACTGTCCCCCTATCAATATCCACAACATATATCCAGTTATCTTCACCTCGAATATAAACTAGACCTTCTTGAGCACAAAAGGAACTTCTAACATCAGCACCAATAGAGATAGTCTTCAACGGCGCTGCCTCGTCCTCAAGCTCGGCGCTGAGGTCAAAAACATATACAGTGCCTGATTCATCAGTTACTATTAGCAGATTATCCATCAAAACAGGCGAGGAAACTATAGCGCTTCCAGCATCAAACTCCCACAATTTTCCCCCTGTTTTTGCCTCAATAGCATGAACTCTGCCATCGAGACAGCCAGCATAAACAATGCCTTCATTGACTATAGGAGACGCCCAGAACCAATTGCCGGCCTGTTTCTCCTCGGGAAATTTCCACATTGGCAAATCACTACCTATTTTTACGGCATAAAGATAGCGGTCAAACGAGCCCAAAAATATAGTATCTTCGTCAATCACTGGTGAAGAAGCAAAGCCTGCCTCTGATTCAAAATACCAGTCCAATAACTCCCCCATTTCTAACGATAAAGCATAGATATGACCATCGTAAGTACTGACATAAAGAGTATTACCTTGAATTACCGGGGAAGTCCATAGCTTTCTATGTTTTTCGTCTAAGATCTTTGATTCCCAATTTAAATCACCGAATTCCTTATCCAGAGAATACACCCTGCCATTGGAGCTACTTACATATATGGCATCCTCGCTCAGTAACAGGTCAGCTACTATAGCATTGCTTTTTGCATTATCTATAGGACAATCCCAGTTCCATTCACCATACCTTTGCTGAGGAAAGGTCAAATTCTGGCTTCTAGCCAACATGTTCAATGCCAGAACCTGGCCACTATAGGTGCCAATGTAAACTATATCTCTATCTACAAGCGGTGTACCATATATAGCAGTTGGAGCCGATGTCTGGCCACATGATAAGCCGCTGGAGGGTGCGGTGACCGGGGCCATGGAATAAGACCATTCTAGATTTTCAGTTGACGAATTTATCGCCACCACCCTGCCATCCGTGGAGCCAGCATAGATGATACCGTCGTGAACCGTAGTTCCTGGCCATCCCCTCGCCGACTGAGTCCCACCTGAAATACAGGAAACCAGTATCAAGGGCAAAAGAGCAATTATAACGAGGAACAATATCTTTGATTTCTTCATTCTATAACTAAGGTACCGGGTCGTAGCCACCTTCGGACAAGGGGTTACATCGACCTATCCTCCTGGCTGCCAGCCAGCTACCTCGGGCAAATCCATATTTCTTAATTGCCTCTAAAGCATAATGAGAGCATGTAGGCTGGAAACGACAAACAGGAGGGAGAACCTTCGACACTGTGTTTTGGTACAATTTAATTAACCCCAGAGCTAATTGAGTCATCCGTTGCTCTCCAACAACTGCGCCCGAGCCAAAAGCTCGGTTACTGCCCTCTCTAGCTGGTGATAGTCAGTATTGACTGCTACAGACCGAGCCATGAAGACGATGTCCCATCCAGGCCTTAGCGATTGTAGCCTCATTATTTCCTTGAGTAACCTCTTCAAGCGATTACGCTGCACCGCCTTACCTACTTTTTTGGTCACGGAAAAACCATATCGGCTTAGACTTAAGCCATTGGGTATCGCCTTCATCACTAGCAAGCTATTTGCCCATACCTTGCCTTGTCGATAAACCAAAGTATATTGTGCTCTATTAGTTAAAAAACGAGGCGCCTTCACAGGATAGAGTTAAACTGGAGTCAGCCTGTACCTCCCCTTACGGCGCCTTGCTTTAAGCACTCGTCTCCCACCTCGAGTGGCCATTCTAGCACGAAAACCTAAGCTGCGCCTTCGGGGAATTTTCTTCGGTTGATAAGTCCGTTTTGGCATTCTTCAACCTGTCGAACGGGATAGGCCGACGCCTCCTGTTTTCCAAATATGTCTTGGTGCGTAAGGTAACATAGCGAGATAACGAGCCCTCTTTATAGCTTGTGCCAAGCTTCTTTGATGTTTAGCACAGGTTCTGCTCCTCCGCCGCGACACGATCTTACCCTGACCGGAAATATAGCGAGACAACATAGAACCATCTTTATAATCTATTTTCATATTCCCCTTGCAAAAGGGACAGACTGCTGGCCTGGCGATGAAGTTCCTCGTACCTCTTACTCTTCCAGTAGTAGCTACTCTTCGAGTATTAGCCAAATTTTCTTCTCCTTTATTTTAGTCAAAGGGTAAATCTTCAGGCTCAAGCTCCCCTTCCTCAGGAAGGGAGGCCGGAGCCGCTCTTTCGAGGAAAATTACTCGGTTTGCTGACACTTCAAGGCTAGTACGCATCTGTCCATCTTGCCCTTCCCAATTGCGAGAGTGTAACCTCCCTTCAACATAAACTCGCCTCCCTTTGGACAAGAATTGATTACAGCTTTCAGCTTGTTTGCCCCAAACGCTAACCCTGAACCATTCTGTTTCTTCCTTCCGTTCCCCATCAGAGCCGATATAACGATAATTGGTAGCCATACGAAAAGAGGTAACTGCCTTTCCATTAGGCGTGTACCTCATCTCCGGGTCACTACCTACATTGCCAATGAGCATTATTTTGTTTAAGCTTGCTATATCAATCACCCACCTTTACCACGAGATATCGCAGGATGTCCCCCGAAGCACTAATTTCTCTTTCAAGTTCCTTAACCGATTTTGGCATTAACTTAAAGCGAGCTAGAATATAATCAGCTTCCATGAATTTCTTTACGGGGTAAGCCAGCTTTCTTTTCCCCCAATTTTTTGTCTCTTCCACTGACCCACCATGGCTATTAATGGACTGAGTCACCTTGTCTACAATTTTAGACACTCCCTCTTCATCAACTTCGGGACTAATTATAGCTACCAGCTCATAATCACGCATGCCTAGATTTTATACCACAGGGAATAAAATGGCAACAAGACCTATGTTTTAGCCATCTATTATATCTACCAGCTAGAATGTTAAATAAAGCCAGTGTTATAATCTCACCAATGAAAGTATCTGAGTTGGGAGAATTTGGCCTGATTAACCTCATACGCAGCAGCAGTGCTAGATACGAAGATTCTGGACGCACTCCGTGGCAAGAAGTTTTAGTGGGCATTGGTGATGACGCTGCTGCTTGGCAAAGTGATAATCGCATCCAGTTAGCTACTACAGATACTTTAGTCCAGGATGTACACTTCGACCTAAACGTCATTAACTGGCAGGAATTGGGCTGGAAAGCACTGGCAGTGAATCTAAGCGATATAGCTGCCATGGGCGGTATTCCCAAGTACGCTTTGCTTTCTCTGGCACTGCCTGGCGAACTGGAAGTGGAAGACATCTCCAAGTTTATTAACAACATGATGCATATGGCCAGAGAATTTGGAGTGGCTATAGTTGGAGGTAATGTAACTACCGCTCCCAATGTAGTTATCACGGTAACAATCATAGGCTGCTCCAAAGGCAAAGCCATGCTTAAGAGGTCAACAGCTTCTTCTGGTGAGCAAATAGCTGTTACAGGATACCTGGGATTATCGGCAGCCGGCTTGGAAATGCTCAAGGGGAAAACCATCTCAGATCCTGAAACAAGCAATATCTTGAGACGAGCTCACTTTAAGCCCGTGCCAAAAGTAAAAGAAGGGCAAATCTTAGTCGAACAAGGAGTCAAAACCGCTATAGATATAAGCGATGGGCTTGTTGCTGACCTTGACCATGTATGTGAATCCAGCAAAGTCAACGCTAAGATAAAGATGGAACAAGTACCAATACACCCTCTAGTCAGAGCAAATTTTCCTAACCATCAGGAGCTGGCTTTATGTGGTGGAGAAGATTATGAGCTTCTTTTTACCGCTGATGAGGCCACTGTTGCCCGGGCTAAGCAAACCCTAAACTGCCCGGTGACTGTAATCGGTGATATAACAGAAGAAAAGTTACCAAAACGAGTCACTGTGGTGGATAGTAGGGGAAATATCATCCCTTACAAAAAAGGGGGCTGGGAACACTTTAAGAATGGAGTCCCTGAAGTTAAATTCGCATAGCCCTGAACAAACTCAACTTTTGGGAAGCTACCTGGGGGAACTAGCTCAAAAAGCTGATGTTTTCCTTCTCATAGGTGAGTTGGGAGCGGGCAAAACTTGTCTTGTCCAGGGCATCGCTCGCGGGCTGGATGTAAAAGAATATGCCTTCAGTCCCTCTTTTGTCATCCTTAGAGAGTATCATGGTCGACTTCCCTTATACCATATTGATTTCTATCGCCTGGATCACATTGAGGAAATTGCTGACCTGGGGCTGGAGGAGTATTTTTATGGCAACGGAATTTGTGTGGTTGAATGGGCAGAGAAGGGACTACAGGTAATACCCCAGGATAATTTGCTTATCACCATACACTATAGTCCTGCCTCTGAGACGGGACGATCTATTTGCCTGAAACCTCAAGGCGAGCACTACTATGAACTAATAGAACAACTCAAAAAAAGAGAGGGAATTGTGGCTCTGAATACGAAATGCTAAACCATACAGAGAAATTCAAAAATCAAAGATGAGAAGTCGATATTTTTGCATTCTGAAAGGATTTGTGTCGAGTTTAGAAATCAGATTTGTAATATGGAATTAGCTATAGATACTTCGTCCAATATCGTCAGCGTTGCCTTATCTCATAAAGGTGAGATACTTGCCTCGCTAACCTGGCAAACACTACAAAACCATACAATAGAACTATTGCCGAATTTAGTTTGCTTGTTACAACAAGCCAAGGTGGAGCTAGGCTCTATAGAAGCAATCGTTGTAGCTAAAGGTCCAGGAAGCTTTAATGGACTCCGCGTAGGCATAAGCACTGCTAAGGGACTCGCTTTTACCTTAAGTATTCCTTTGCTTGGTGTAAACACATTAGAATCTGAAGCTTATCCCTTTGCCTTTACTGAACTGCCTCTGCGTCCTATTCAAAAGGCTGGTCGCGAGGAAATAGCCACTGCCCTTTACCGACAAAAAGATAATGAATGGCAATGCCTGGAGGCAGAAAATCTAACCACAGTTAAAACCTTGTGCCGCCGGATTAAGCAAAAAACGCTTTTTTGTGGTGAAATCCCTGCTGGCATAATAAGAGAAATACAGCAAAACCTGGGCAGGCGAGCTATAATTTCCCAAGGTAATAGTCCATCTCGAGCTAGCTCTTTGGCTATATTAGGTTGGCAAAAATTGAGCAAAGGAGAACATGATGACCCGGTCACCCTTCAGCCATTATACCTTCGCCCTCCTCATATAACCAAGCCCAGAGAGAGAACGCCCTTTTTGTCACCCCGAGTGGAGCAACGGATACAAAGAAATGGAAATTCCCAAATTAGATGTTGAATATACCGCAAGGTTTTGTTTTGCCTGTAGCCAGGAGAACCCTATAGGGCTAAAGTTGAAACCTGTTCACGATGGAGAAAAAGTCACTGCGGAGTTCACCGCCGGAAAATTCCATCAAGGCTGGGATAATGTGGTTCACGGCGGTATTCTCTATACCCTCCTCGATGAAGTAACTGCTTACGCCATGCTTTGCCATGGGATTGAGCTTGGCGTTACTGCCAAGAGCGAGATAAGATTTAAACAGGTAGCACCCATCAATGCGCCCATCCAAGCCTCCGCCTGGGTCACTAAATTGACAAAACGGCTCGTAGAAACTAAAGGAGTACTCACCCTCAAGGATAATACAGTCATAGTCGATGGTAACTTCCTATTCTACGTCTGGAGACAGTCAAAGAAGACAATTCTCTGGGACATGGACGGAGTGATTTCCGATTCCTATTCCTTCCACTTTGCTGCCTGGCAAGAGACCTTCGCTAAAAGGGGTATAAAATTCACCAAAGAAGATTTTACCAAGCTCTTTGGCACCAGAAATGACTTCATAATCGGCACCATTATGGGCAGGGAATTCCCTGAAAGAGATGTCAAAATCATGGTACAGGAAAAGGAAGAAACTTTTCGACGGAAGGCAACAGGAGGCATCAAGCCATTTCCCGGGGTAGTAAGGTTGCTTAATGCCCTAAAGAAGGGAAATTTTAAACTAGGCTTGGTTTCTTCAGCGCCCAAGGAAAATATCGACTTGGTCCTTAATGAGCTTAATTTGGCAGGAATTTTTAATTGTATTGTTTCTGGTCAAGAAGTATCCGGAAGCAAACCCAGCCCCCAGATATATCTTTTAGCTGCCCAGAAGCTAGAGGTGACACCTAACGATTGTGTGGTAATTGAAGATTCCCCCCTGGGAGTCAAAGCAGCCAAAACCGCGGGGATGAAATGCCTGGCCATAACCAATACACACCCCCGACAAAAGCTCGAGGAGGCTGACAGAGTAGTTGACTCTTTAGAAAACGTGGATTTGATCACCCTGCTCATGAGAGTTTAGAAAGAAGCCAGGATAAGGAAGAAGGAGGTTTAAATCATGGAAAGAAGTCTAGTTCTTATCAAACCTGATGCCATACAACGGGGATTGGCCGGGGAAATCATTTCTCGCCTGGAAAGGAAGGGGCTTAAAATCGTAGCTATGAAGATGTTGCATATGGATAAAAATTTAGCGCAACGCCACTATGCCATTCATAAAGGAAAAGCTTTCTTTGACGATTTGGTAAATTTCATTACTTCTAGCCCACTCATCGCCATCATCTTCCAGGGTAAAAATGCCGTGGAAGTAATACGACAAATGATGGGAGAAACTGACCCTGCCAAAGCCCAGCCTAGCACTATCAGGGGCGATTTTGGCATTGATATCGGTCATAACCTAGTACATGGCTCTGATTCACTGGAAAATGCTTCCAAGGAAACAGACTTATTTTTCTCAGCAGAGGAAATTTTCAACTATGACCGGGAGCTGGATACGTGGATCTACTGAATTCTAACTACAGGGGTTGCCTTGTCCCATAATTTATCCAGTTGATAATAATCCCGCTCTAGCGGGGCGAATATGTGGACAATAACCGAACCAAAATCAGCAAGCATCCAACCTGAGTCAGGAGTCCCTTCATTATGATGAGGTACGACGTCTTTAGTTCTCAACACTTCATCAATACCCTGCCAGATAGCTTCAATATGCCGCTTGGTATCTCCAGTGCAAATAACAAAGTAATCCGCAAAAGAGCACAGGGCTCTAACGTCCAGCATAGCGATATCCCTTGCTTGCTTCTCAGAAGCAAGTTCGGTAGCCAAGCGCGCTATTTCCTCCGCTTCCAGAAAGGCACTAACCTCCTTCCATATTATACCACTTATGGCAACATTTGACCAAAACTATCTTGCCATGTATATTTTGAATATAATGCACCCTGCATCAGAACTCTATTGCAATACTACTCCACTTGCAAATTTGCGAGTGAAATTTTTCGGTTTGCGATATATCTGCTATAATTAAAACGAGGATAAAGATATGCAAGCAAAATGGTGGCGTAGCGGTTTTTTTTACATACTGCTTCTAGTAGTGGTAGGGGCTCTGATACTCGCCCGTGTTATGTCTGTAGAAGGGCCTAGGGATGTAAGTCTGGCTGAGTTTGTCGAGAGCGCTAAGCAGGCGGAAATTGACACTATAGAGCATGATGGTGAGACGCTGACTGGTTTACAAGGTGGTCAGGAGGGTAAGGCCATAATTACAACGGTATTCAAGGCTGATACCGATGCCGTGGTTGCTTATCTGGGAGAAGAAGGGGTAGACCTGGGAGCAGGAGGGATAGATTTCTATGCTACAATTAGTGGCTTTGATTGGGGAACGATAGCACTAACAGTCATTCTACCCATTGTGCTGCTTGGGGCATTATTTTACTTCTTATTCTTCCGTGCCGCCCGTGGCGCTGGCACACAAGCTTTTAATTTCAGCAAAAGCCGTGCCCGATTAACTCTTGACAAGAGGCCCGATGTAACTTTCGCCGATGTTGCTGGAACAGATGAGGCGAAAGAAGAGGTTCAAGAAGTAGTGGAATTCCTCAAGTCCCCCCAGAAATTCCAGACGCTGGGGGGACGCATACCCCGAGGAGTGCTCCTGGTAGGGCCACCAGGAACAGGTAAGACTTTACTGGCCAAAGCTATAGCTGGAGAAGCCAAGGTACCTTTTTTCTCTATTAGTGGCAGCGAATTTGTGGAGATGTTTGTGGGCGTGGGTGCCGCCAGGGTCAGAGACCTGTTTGAGCAAGCCAAGCGTAATGCACCGTGCCTTATATTTATTGATGAAATTGATGCTGTAGGTCGACACCGTGGTGCCGGCTTAGGTGGCGGGCACGACGAGAGGGAGCAGACCCTGAATCAAATTCTGGCTGAGATGGATGGCTTCGATACCAATACCAACATCATTGTCATAGCCGCCACCAATCGCCCCGACATCCTCGACCCAGCCCTTCTGCGCCCCGGTCGTTTTGACCGCCACATTGTCATTGACTTACCCGATATGAAAGGTCGCAAGGCTATTCTAGAGGTACATGCCAAAGGCAAGCCGCTGGCCAAAGGAGTCGACCTCGAAACAGTAGCTAAGGAAACGCCGGGATTCAGTGGCGCTGACCTTGCTAACCTAATCAATGAAGCAGCTATCCTAGCTGCGCGGCGCAACCGTAAAGATATCACATTGAAGGAGCTTGAGGATGCTGCCGACCGCACTATAGCTGGACCAGAAAAGAAAAGCCGTATAATAAGCCCCAAGGAGAAAGAGATGATTGCTTACCACGAAAGTGGCCATGCCTTGACCGCCAAGATGTTGCCTAATGCTGACCCTGTGCATAAGATTTCTATTGTCGCTCGAGGGATGCTAGGGGGCTGGACACGATTCCTGCCATCCGAAGACCGTCATTTATGGACTAAGTCTCAGTTTGATGATAGATTGGCAGTGAGCTTGGGCGGACGCGTTGCCGAGGAAATCACCTTCGGGGAAATAACTACCGGTGCTCAAAACGACTTGGAGCAAGCAACTAAGCTAGCTAGAAAAATGGTCACCGAGTATGGCATGAGTGAGAAATTGGGCCCGCGAACCTTTGGTCAAAGGCAGGAGCTCGTCTTTCTCGGTCGTGAGATAAGCGAACAGAGGGATTACAGCGATAAGATAGCCCAAGAAATCGATGAAGAAGTGCACAATATTATCCAGCGGGCCTATAAAACCGCCAAGAAAATTCTGACCGCGAATAAAGAAAAATTAAATCAGCTAGCTGAAGAGCTTATAGCTCATGAAACTCTGGATGAACCTGATCTCGCCAAAATATTTGAAGGCTTAGCACCACAAGCAACCCCCGTCTAAATCAAAAAGCAAAGGTCAAGTCAAGATTCAAATTTTTTGATTTTCTTTCAGGGAGCCGAGCTGACTACTTTCTTTGGCGACAATATCTTCATCTAGCTTGACAAATAGCGGTTGGGGCTGGCGAAGTTTCTGCCCCGGGGGCAAAAACTGAACTTTCCAGCCTGCTTCCTTCACACTACCATCAAATCCAAGGAAGGAATGAAGCTTTTCGGAGCTGAAGGGGAGGAAGGGGTAGAAAGCGGTTTTCAATGCTGCCAGCACAGAGAGGACTGTATAAACGGATTTAGCCGAAGTCTTTGGCTCTGTTTTGATTGTTTTCCAAGGAGCTTGTTCATCAAGATAACGATTAGCTTCTTCGGCTAGAGACATAGCCTTTTTAATCGCCCCTTTAAATTCACAATGGTAAAGCAACTTATCCACAACTTCTAACGTAACTTCAGCCCCATGAAGCAGGCTCTGGCTGCGTTCATTCAGTTCACCTGGTGCAGGCACAGCTCCATCGAAATTGCGATAAGCAAAGGTGAGAACACGATGAGCTAAATTGCCATAGGTGGCTACCAACTCATTATTATTACGACGAAGGAATTCACGCCAGGAAAAATCGCTGTCCCCGCTATCAGGCATATTCACTGCCAAAGCATACCTCAAAGGATCTGGCTCATACCGTTCCAGGTAATCATGAAGCCAGATTGCCCAACCACGGCTGGTAGAAAGCTTCTTGCCTTCGATAGTCAAAAATTCGTTAGCTGGAACATCATAAGGAAGATTCAGATTACCATAACCCATCAACATCGCCGGCCAAACAAGGGTATGGAAAAAGATATTATCCTTGCCGATGAAATAAAAACTCTTAGCATCGTCTTGCCAGAAAGCTTGCCAGGCGGTATCATCTCCTTGCAATTTTGCCCATTCCTTGCTTGCCGATAAATAACCAATGACTGCCTCAAACCATACATAAATACGTTTACGCTCAAAGCCTGATTGCGGCACAATTACTCCCCAATCCAAATCACGAGTAACTGCCCTGTCCTTTAATCCTTCATCCAGAAATTTCCACGTGGTGCCAAGCACATTACGTCGCCAATGAGTCTGCTCTTTCATCCAGTCAGTCAACCTATCCTGAAAAGAAGAAAGGCGCAAAAAGAAATGCTCCGAAGACTCAGAGCGAGGCGGAGTGGAACAAAGGTAACAGCGAAGATCCTTAAGCTCCCATGGATTCAAAGGCTTACCGCACTCATCACATTCATCACCTCTTGCTTTAGTGAAGCCACAGTGAGGACAAGTAGCTTCCAGATAGCGGTCGGGAAGGGACCTCTGGCACTTAGGACAATAAGCTTGAAGCATCCTGTCTTTGTAAATATAGCCCTTATTGAGCAAAGCGAGGAATATATCATGAGTAACTTGAGTGTGATTTAGAGTGCCAGTGGTGGTAAATAAATCGAAAGAGATACCCAGTTTTTTCCAGCAATCGACAAATTGCTGATGATATTTATCCACTACCTCTTGTGGCGTGGTAGATTCTTGTTCAGCACGAATTGTAATCGGTGCCCCGTGCTGGTCGCTACCGGAAACCATCAGCACTTTATTACCCTTAAGACGGTGATACCGGGCAAAAATATCGGCCGGCAGATAAGCACCAGCAATATGCCCTAAATGTAGAGGACCATTGGCATAAGGCCAGGCCACCCCGATAAAAATGCGCTCGCTCAAATTATCCCCAAAAAGGTACCCTATTGTAAATCATTAGTTGCCCCGTGTCATTGCCATGAACTGGAGCTCTCAGATGATCATTGCCAGGGTTTATTTCTTGGGGAGAAAGGTGATGATTTGCTTTCCTTTCTCTGTTCCATATGAGATATAACCACGGCTCAGGCAGCAATCAATACAAAGACGTTGTTTTTCATCTCCTTCCGCTTCCCCGTTGATTGAAAGATAGCGCTCTCCATATTTAATAGGACGATGACAACCATCACATTCCACCTTTCCTGTAGCAATACAACCACGGCGCATTTTTAGCTCCTTTCTTGAAATTTCAACCAAGCTCGAGTCTTACCTTCAATAACGAGACTAAATTCCCCTCTTGGTTCGACGAAATGCTCCCTAGCCTGGCTCACTCTGCCCCGGAAAATCTCTTCGTGAACTTTGGTAAGCTCACGACATACAGATAGTCTTCTATTTCCTAGGATTTCTTCAATATCACTCAATGCCTTCCTGAGGCGATGGGGTGTCTCGAAGGCCACTATAGTTCTTGGTTCATCGACTATTGAACTGAGAAGACGCTGCCTTTGTCCCTTACGGCGGGGCAAAAACCCAAGGTAAAGGAATTGGTCGGTCGGCAACCCGGAAACCACTAACGCGGTAATCACCGCTGAAGCACCAGGAATCGGTACCACAAGAATCCCACGCTCAATGGCAGCAATGATGAGCTCATAACCAGGATCACTTAGCCCTGGCATGCCAGCTTCCGAAACTAGAGCCAGGTCTTCCTTCTCGAGATAATCCAATAAATAATCAAGTTTAGCCTTTTTACTGTGCTCATGATAACTTGTCAACGGAGTTTTTATATTATAGGCATTAAGCAAGCGGCGCGTTGTACGGGTATCCTCAGCAGCAATAAGTTTCACCTCCCGCAAAAGGCGTAAGGCACGCAAGGAAATATCTTCCAGATTGCCAATAGGAGTAGCAATGACATAAAGAACAGGCATAACCTAGTATTATACTTAATAGCTGTAATTTTATCTACAAGTTTTCTTGACTTTAGACCGCCATCCTTGTATAGTTTGTGGCAATTTCCATTAGATCAATTAGAGAAAAAATGCCTCACTTTAAATTCAAAGAGATTGAACGCGCTTACGGATTTGATGAAGTTGCACTTGTCCCCGGAGACGTAACCATTAATCCTGACCAAACTAACATAGACTTTACCGTAAGAGATTACACCTTGTCCACTCCCATTCTAGCCTCAGCTATGGATGCTATTGTTGACCCCGCCCTTGCTATTACATTTAGCAAGCTTGGCGGCCTGGCTGTTCTTAATCTAGAAGGTGTACAGACACGGTACGAAAACCCTGATGAGGTCTTAAACCAAATTGCCCAAACTCCTGAGAACAAGGTTACTTCCCTACTTCAAAAAGTTTACTCTAGGCCTATCAAGGAAAAGCTCATCAGCCAACGCATTGGAGCAATAAAACAGGCTGGGGCTATCTGTGCCGTATCCGTAACTCCAGTCAACGCCAAACGGTTAACTCCCATAGCTAAGGATGCTGGGATGGATATACTCGTGGTGCAATCTACCGTCACCACAGCCAGGCATATCTCCAAGAGCTATCGGGGACTTATCTTGCCTGAGCTATGCCAGCAAATGTCCTTGCCTATCATAGTGGGCAATTGTTGCAGCTATAGCGCGGCATTAGAGCTAATGAGAACAGGGATCGATGGCATCCTAGTTGGAGTGGGGCCTGGGGCTGCTTGTACCACCCGGGAAGTCATCGGCGTTGGAGTTCCTCAGATAACTGCTACTCTGCATTGTGCCGCTGCTAGAGAAGCATATCTCAAAGAAAGTGGTAAATACGTAGCAGTGATAACAGATGGAGGCATTCGTACCGGTGGTGATTTATGTAAAGCATTCGCCGCCGGTGCTGACGCTGTAATGATTGGCTCGCCCTTGGCTCAAGCGACAGAAGCGCCAGGGAAAGGTTATCACTGGGGCATGTCTCATTCTCATCCAGCATTGCCTAGAGGGACACGTGTTAGAGTTGGCACTACCGCCCCATTAGAGCAAATTCTCTTCGGTCCTACTTCCGTCACCGACGGAACTCAAAACTTAATTGGCGCTCTACGCACTAGCATGGGAGTATGCAGCGCTCGAACCATCAAAGAAATGCATAAAGTTAAGATGGTTATTGCCCCATCTATAAAGACTGAAGGGAAATACTTTCAGGCAACCCAGAATGTCCCTTGAGTTTATAGAAACGCAGAAAAGCAAAACCAGACACCAAAGCCAGCTAGAACCAAAGCACAAACGCTAAACACAAGCCTTCGTACCTTCTGTGTCCACCGTCGCCTTGACTTAAATGTACTCACAGAGAGAAATTCACTCCAGGCCAAATCACAAGGCAAATGCACTATGGTAAACAAAATAACACCGGTAGGCCCGAACTTGGCAGCACCGGTTACCAGAGCTGCACCCACAGTCGCCCACCATATGTAAAAAGCCGGGTTAGTTCCCGTAATTACAATGCCTGTCAGTAAAGAGCTAGCTGGTAGACCGCCTATCGCACCAGGCGCTTCACCAGTAGCTCGAAACATCCGGAAACCCAGGTAAAGAAGCATCAAGCCACCGACAAGATATATACCCTTTTCCACTTGGGGAGAGCTGATGAAATGCCCGAGTCCAAAATAAATTGCAGCTATGAGCGGTATCTCAATAACAGCATGCCCTGCTACAATCCAGGCACCAGCGTGTTTGTCACTATACCCCTTGGCTATGGTAGCCGCAGTCATTGGTCCGGGTAGCATAACGCCAGTAAGAGAAATTCCCGCTGCTGATAATAAAAATAGGCCCAGGCTTGTCTCCATGACTTACTTTGGGCAAAACCAGATTCAGGCTAAATTTCCTCTTCTTGTTCCTCCTCCTCCTCCTCCCTAGCCACACCCCCACCATACTGAGGGAGTATCACACCTGCTTTGGCTCGGCGACCTCTGGCTCCTCTAGGCAGATCGCCAATCATCTTCTTTAGCTCTGCCAATGTCTCAACTGACTGCGTTGAGGGAGCAACTACGCCATCTACCCCGGCTTGCCATAAACTGGTTAGCTCAGCCTTTGTGACCAAAGAAGGCAAGGCCATAATAACCGGCTTCTCTAAAAGCTCGACGAACCTTCGACAAACAAGCAGATGCTCCACAGCAACAAAAGAATCTCCGCCTCTACTACTGATGAACACACCATCTACTTCAAGACTATTAATGGCTCTCACAAGACCTTGGTCTAAGGAAGGCTCTATCATCAAGAATTTGCCCACCTCTTCTTTGTGTAATACTGCGGCAGGTATCCTAATATCAAAGACCACAAAATCACACCCCACGCTCGTAACTTCATTTATCTTCTCTTCGCTCATGCCCTTGACAAATACCCCCAGAGGGACATCGTCCACAGCTTCGATCATTTGCTTAACAACCTTGGCACTTGGGCCTTCGCTCAATATCAACCCGGCATCAGCATTGACATCAGCCACGATTTTGGCTTCTTTGACCTGTGCCCCAGACAGCCCCACAACAAGCAACATTGCGGGGCTTTTTAGTTCAGAGACAGAGGGATGAAAACCTATGGGCGTCGTTGAAGACTTGGAAAGACTCTGTAATTTATCTACAAATTTGCTCATATTACCCCCAGCCAGCGGTCGGATTCGAACCGACGACCGACGGTTTACGAAACCGTTGCTCTACCCCTGAGCTACGCTGGCATCGTTTTGCATCCCTTCAATTATATGGCTGTAAACATCCATTGTAAAGGCTCCCGAGCTTCCCCAATCCCCGCGAAAAGGTGGTAATATCAAATGGACTTTTGGGTTATTTAGGAGTATCATAAGAGATGGAATGAGGAAGAAGATAGTCCTCATCAGCCTGATTGCCAGCTTTTGCTTCTTTGGTGTACTCTGCTACAAGAGTTGGATTATCACTTTCGTCATTACCAAGTGCCTCAGCGGACGGACAGACGATAAACAGGGAATTGTCAGGTCAATAATCATCCCCTGGCGGAACTATCAGCTCCACCTGCACCACTGGTTTCTTGCCCTGATTATTGGCGGAGTATTCGTGGTAAAGAGCTTCTACATTCTGGCACCGGAGATCTCTTACGGCATTCTCTCCGCCATTATCTTCCAGGGAATCTACTACTACGAAGACTGGTACCGAATCATAAAAAGAAAAAACGTTCTGCCAACTTTGGCACAGCAGATGTCATTAGCTGCTGGGAATGACCAAGAATTTTTAACTGTTATGATAGAAGAGATTCGTGACAATGGTGTACAATTATGTAAAGGAGCTTAAATAAGATTCTGCGCGCGTTAGACTTAGAGTCTTAGAGTCTTAATAAGAATCGGCCTTTTCACCGACACATTCCTTCCCGACACAAATAGTATTGTTACTATAATCCAGATCACGGAGCAGAAACTTACCAGGGAAGGGCATGAGGTGCATATCTTTGCTCCAACCTACCCTGGTTGGCACGGAAATGAGCCACATGTCCACCGCTTTCCGTCACTGAGATTCCCCTTTTATCCGAAGATGAGGATGAGCATACCTTACTTTTCTTTTGCACGCCTTTAAGCGCCTTCTTCCCTACCGTGACACCGCAAGGTTGCTCATCGCTGCTTCTATCCCCTGGGTGAGAAAACAATCGATGGCTTCAGATACCGTGGCAATTACAGGCTTGATTATTGCTTCTTCCTGAGGAGAGAAATCGCTGAGCACATAATTGACTATAGAGTCCTCGCCAATGGATTGCTCTTCTGCCTGGGGCCGCCCAATCCCCACCCTCATTCGGGGGAAAGCCTCGCTACCCAGGGCGGAGATAATAGAATTCATGCCTTTGTGTCCTCCTGAGCTCCCACTTTGCCGCAGGCGAATTTTGCCCAGGGGCAAATCGAGGTCATCGTATATTACCAGGAGGTCGCTCAAAGGAATGCCATGCTTGCGCACCAGGCAAGCTACGGATTTGCCGCTGAGATTCACAAATGTCCCAGGCTTGGCCAGCAGCAACTTCTCGCCCTTTAGTTCAGCAAGGCCTACTTTAGCCCGGCATTGCCTGTGGTCAAAGCGAATAGAATGAAGCCTGGCAAAGTAATTCAGGCACCGGAAGCCAACATTATGGCGATTGTGGGCATAAATCCTGCCCGGATTACCTAAACCAACGGTGAGTTTCATTGACTTAGAGTTTATGGGAATTCAGTCACCCGACATTATGGCTGATTCTGTTAACATTGAGCAAATGCTGCTTACCTTAAACAGCAAGCTTGATTGGCTAAATGGCCTTATATTCGCTTGGTCTTTCCCTTCTTACCACCCTGACGTTTGGCTTCAGGAGTGGAGGGCAAAGCGTACTGGATCAGCCGCTCCATTAAATTGGCATGTTGCTCGTCCTCATTTCTTGCCAATTCCTCTACATTCATTCCTGGATTGAGATACTTAAGTATCTCATATCTTAGCGCCTCGTGCAGCCTGACAAAGGTATGCTTGTCCTCATATGCTAGTGGCGACGTGATTTTCTGGATAAACTCCCAGCCTGCCCGAATTGCCGGTTTAAGGGCGTTCTCCGCCTTGCTAGTGATAGACACATTTACTACCCTGCGGTCTCTCCTGTCTCTTACCCTTCTGACCAGACCAGCTTTGACCATGCGGTCGACTATCATACTGATGGTGTTCGTGCTACGTCCTAACCACTGGGCTATGTCAGTTGGCCTTGCAGGCCCGCCGATGTGTTTTATAGCCGCAAGCACTGAATACTGCTCCATAGTAAGATTGTATTCGCCATATATTTGGTCCTCACACATCTTAAGCAGGGCGCGGGTTCGGTGCGACATGTACCACAATTTTAAAATCAGCTCTCCGTCTTCTTCGAAATTTATCGTCATATTTTGCCTCTCCTGGCTATTTTATTAGACCTCTGCTCGCTTGGAAACTGTGCTATTAATAATAGCTTTATTATTTATAACAAGTCAACATGCCTCCATAGTAGCTTTCTCAAATCCGTGTAGTCCCGTGTTGTGTAGATCATGATTCTTTCAAAACGTGCTCAATGGAATTTAAGCGATAATGGATTAAATGGTATACATAATAATAGAGTTTAAATGGCCTTATATTCGCCAGTATTTAGTCTTAACGCTCTAGAATATCCCATTTCACAGAAGTTGCATGGGCGACAGTAGTAGGGAAGCCGGGATGATTCGTTTTGTAAAAATGGCTATTTTTTCTGGAGTCCAACAGCTCTTTTTCATACGTAAGGCGACTACCCGCGGCGGATTCAGTTGTTAAAATACGTACGATTCGTTTCGTCAGCATTTGCCCTTTATGGTTGTGGGCCGTGCAGATCGGCGGAGTGACGCAGGGAGGCAAATGACGGATGAAGCTCAAATGCCAAAGCCCAAATGACAAACCAAGTCCAAATGACAAAATCCAAATAGCAAATAAAGTTCAAATGCCAAATAAAGCCCAAATGCCTAAAGGCCAAACGAAAAGGCGGGATAAACACCGTCCCTGCGGCGGCGCTGTGTTGGGTTTGCAGTCGGGTTCCGGGAAGCCTCACCCGTGGGATTTGACTTGTCAGGGTAGCACACGAGTTCCAAGCAGAGATTAACATAAATTATTTATTCGAACAAGGGGAAAATGTCACCTCATCTCCGAAAAGTTCATTGAGTTCATAGAGTTTGTAGAGTTTGTTGTGTTCATAAAGACTGGAGACACGTTAACGATACTAGAGACTCGTGGAGACTAATAGAGATACCAGAGAGATTGGAGGCCGCGAGAATGATGCTGAGGGATAGGCAGCCGTCTGAGTAGGCTGGCGGTATTGTCCGCTTTAGAGTGTCTTATTTCGAAAAGGCTGCATAAACCACATTGGCTTAAACCGGCCCGGGGGGTGAGGGTCAAAGCGGGGAATCATTTGCCGAACCAGGAGCGCCGGTAGGTCACTCTTGAACGGCCAGACAAAGAGGATGGCTGGAACGCCGAGTACGGCTGCGTGGGGTGGAAAGAGAACGCACGTGGCCCCTGCTAACGCCAGCCCTCAAATCTGGCGTCCGCTGGCAAAAGTGCCAGGATGTTCAGCCGGGTTCGGCAATCTGTATCCGCTTTGTGTAAGCGAATTCGGCCCCGTCTTCGAGTGTCACATGTATCTTTAAGAAATACCACTCATTACTGCTAAATCCTCCTCCGATTAGACAGCGTGTGTCGCTGGTGCTTCTATTGGGCTGCAAGGGGTCTGAAGGAGTAACATCATCAAAAGTAAAATCGAAGGGGATACCGGAGGCTGAAGATACTTTAAGAGTGGCAGTTAACGAAATAACAGGCTGAAGGCCCACATTCTTCAGGGTTATTTCGACTATCGGCCCTGCGGGATTAGGGAGTCCTATAGGGCCCGACACAGACGTGACTTCAATCGGTTCCTGGTTCTGCGACGTTAGGCTAACATCCACACCTCTCGCCCTAAGCTGAGGTACATATATGTTGATGGAATCTGAGCTCAGGGGGTTTTCCCAGAGGTAAACCATAGTCAAATCGGTGAGATCAGCAAGGGGAGAGATATCGCTAATCTGGTTATTGGATAGGCTGAGCCTTTTCAGGGCAGTTAGGTTCGAGAGAGGAGTAATGTCAGCTATTTGGTTGCCACCAAGGTCAAGATGGAGTGAAAGTGGTGAAAGTGGTGGCCCCATCTCCCACTCTTGGGTACCTAGACCTACTAGATTGGACAGAGGAGTGATGTCATCTATCTGGTTATTGGCAAGATGCAGCATTACCAGATTTGTGAGACTGGCAAGAGGGCTGATGTCCCTTATCTGGTTATCCGACAAACTCAACTTTGTCAGGTTAGTGAGGTTAGCAAGGGGGATAATGTCACTTATATTGTTATCATCAAGAACCACCCACTCCAAGCCGGTTAGTTTTGAGAGCGGGGATATGTCACTTATCTGGTTGTGGCTCAGGTCGAGGTCGGCTGCAGGCGGGATTGAATAGCCGCCGTGTGGACCCAAACTCACGAGATTAGATAGTGGGGTGATATCACTTATGGCATTATCGGCAAGGTAAAGGTATCTCAGGTTGGTGAGGTGCGAGAGAGCACTGATGTTGCGTATCCGGTTACCGTTAAGCTCCAGGTAGCTCAGGTTGGTGAGGTGTGAGAGAGGGGTGATGTCATCTATGTAGTTATTATCCATCTGCAGCTGCGTCAGAGCGGTGCAATACTCCAAGCCACTGAGGTCGGTGATATTCTTGTTCGAAACATCAAGGCCACTGAGCGTCTTTAGGTCTGAAGCGTAGATGACGCCCTGGGGTTTGCCAATTTCTAACCTGACCGCTGCTTCAATGTCCGGTTCGGCGAAGGTAACCATCGGTCCACGCACGGCTACTACTACCACGATAACAACTACAATACAACCTGCAATGATTCCTGCCAGCTTTTTCCTACTCATTCCATCCTCACTTCACAATGAAGCCTGTCAGTTCAATCTTCTAAACCTCTGCCCTATCTCCCATTTGAATATATCATATCATTATCTCCTATTACTGTAATGCAGAAGGCCGAAAAAGGTTGCATTATTCCGCTTCGCTTAATCTCTCCCGAATTCCAAGGACACCATACCAACTAGGCCTACTACAAATTAGTTATTTAGTTATACTGGCCAGGAAGAATCGATTGGTTTACCCCGCTTGATTCTTCCATGCACCTTGCCCTTGTTCTTGACATCGGGTCACATAAGAACTAAAATAAGGATAGGAATATGAAAAAAGGATTGTTAATAGTTGCTTTTCTCGTGCTTGTGGGCCTCCTGGTTGGTCTTGCCGTCGGTCCCCGTATCAGGAGCTGGGAAAATGCAGAGTTTACTATTAAGGTCATTGCTACTGAAGGAACAGGATTTGAAGGCTTCTGTACACATGAAGTGAAATATGTTATAGGTAGTCGAACCGAGGAGACTGACATCGAAGGCGAAATGACGGCAGACAAGAATACCTTTGAATTTGCCATACCGGGAATAGAGATTTCCTGTGTGATCAGGAACAAAACGCCAGGTAAGTCGATTGCGGTTATTTTGCTTAAAGACGGTACTGAAGTGAATCGTGTTGAAGGAACAGAATATGATTTTTATCTCGACTATTATCCTCCACTGAGTTGATACCTCAGCAGAAGCGGCTCAAGGCTTCCGGTACACACATGGCGAGTATGGCAGTACTCAGTATTCCAGGGACACCGCACCAATTAAGCCTGCTACAAATTAGTTATTTAGTTATACTGACCAGGAGCAAACCTGATTGGCTAAATGGCCTTATATTTGCCAGTATTTAGCCTTAACACTTTAATGAATCCTAAATTAGAAAGTGCAGAGGAAAAACGAAATCCAAACTAAACTCTGGCAAAACCTTGGGGTTTCATCCCTTTTTGAGATTCATTTGATTACTTCGGAGGAATGCCAAAATCGGCATAAACTCCTTATCAAAGAAAAAAACAAAGACTCGAGAAAACCCAAGACAAGCCATATTTGAGGCTGTTCAGCATTGAATGTTAAAAACATCGCCGGAAAGAGCGAATTCAACGATGTCGATTCTATTGACACTTTCTCTAATTAGCCCGAGAGCAAAGATAAATAGAAAGTCCCAGGTTAGCGAACTAGCTCTGAATTTTGTAATCGGTGAGGTAGCTTTGGGAAGAAATGTTGGAAGTATCTGATACTCTAGAGTAGCCCACTGCTTCTACCCAGCTTCTTCCTTCTGAAGCCCACTTTAGGTCATTATCTGCCCAATCTGCGATTTCCTTTAAAGAGATATAGCCATCGCTATTGCCATGTTTAGTGTCAACCGTGATGCAATCCTGGAGGAAATATTGCTTCATCTCTTCGTATGTAGTCCCCTGGGGGAGAGGGTCCACATATTGGTATTCACCTAAGCCGCTGAGGAATTCTTGACCAAAATGAACAAAGACGATTCTTGGACAGGACCCATCCTTCAATATTGGCAGGGCAACCTCACACCCGCAAGCCGTTATTGTTATTATCACCGCCTTGGCTTCGATTTGGTCTAGCCATTCATTGAGTTGGGTATACTCCAAGCTTCCCTCCATCCACCCTCCGCCACCGTGGCCCTGTAGGAGCAAGAACACTATGTCGTTTTTATCTGATTTACTAGCAATTTCCTAAATTGCCCTCCTTAGATTAGTGGCATTAGCTTCTTCCTTCTTGAGCAATGTTATATTTTCGGGCGGGACCTTTGCGTTTTTAACAAAAAATTTGTAATAGGAGTCAGCGAATGCGGCATCAAATTGCGGATCGTCAGCGAAACAATAATAGATGACTATGTACCTATCATTGGGAATATTGGGATCGTAGTGAGCAATGTTTTGTTCAAACCAATCGCTGAATCCATCGCCGTCAGTATCTGGCAAAGATATTTCAGTAGAGTTTTCGGATACATTTACATTTTCGTTTCCGTGATGAGTAGCAGCAAAAACAATTCCGACAGAAAGAGCAATTATAATCCCTGCTACCAAATAACCAATCTTGAATCTGGACATTTCTACTACCTACTTTGAATGCAGAGTGTTGCTTTTTATAGGGCAGATTATATCATAGCAAGATTAACTGGTTTCACTCGCTTTATTCTTCCATTTGCAGGCTTGGTTGGCTAAATGGCCTTATATTCGCCAGTGTTCAGTCTGAACACTTCAGAATATCCTATTTTGGAAAGGCTGCATAAACCACACTAACTCAGACCATCCCAGAATATGAGAATTAAAGCACAGAGTCATTATTACTCATAATAATAGTAACTCCAGTGGGGCAACTTCACTATTGATGATTCAGTGTACTCTATACCATCTGGAGGGTCATACTTATTGCTGTCTCTGTTCGTTATCTCTCTGCAGATAGCTCGCACCTCCTCTTCGTCCATGCTTGGTCCCGTCGTTATCGTTTTATGACAGGACTCGCACAACACCGTTACTCCAAATGCATTGTTCCATGTTCTCCAATATGGCTTTATATGATGGACATGCATACCTTTCTCTTCGGCCCGACCGCAGACTATGCATTTTCTGCCCATTTCCTTCAACACTCTTAACCTTAGCCCAGCTTGTATATCCTTCTTATGCACACAAGAGTGACCTGATATCGGGACATGCAAACGAGAGTCAAATACTTCCTTCACCAACGAACTGACATCTCGTATTGCCGGAATGCTTTGAGGCAAATAGTTTATGTACCCTCTCTCTATTCCGTACAACTTCACAAGGATTAACTCGCTCTGTTCATCCATTTCGAGCGCGGATTATAGCTCGGCATGTTACACCACTACAACTTCCATACGATTTAGCCCAGAAGCTTAAATCCCCTAAGCTCCTTGACTATCTTCTCAAGAACATTTTCCAAGCTCTCCTGAATGAAATCTTCCCACACTTTTGGCTGTACATTGGAGGGAAACTCGCAGCCTTCCTCTTTAAGATAAATGACACGATTTCTGAACTTCTCTTGTGCCAAACAAATCTCATGGATTACGTTGGGCCGAGGCTGGAAATAATCTTGAACTTTGTCATCCTTGGTTGCTAAAATAATCGCGCAAAGGCATCCAGTCATCTGCTCCTCGACTAGGTCATCTATGGATTTTCCTAAACTTGGTTCTCTGGCTACAATGACTGGCACAAAGCCCAAAGCTCTAATAAACCGCTCCACTCTATCCAGTGCAGGCGTATGCTTGCCGTGGCTGATGAAAATACGCTTATTCATGCTTGGAGTGACATAGCCTTGCTCATCTTCTATGCCTTGAATGCCTACTTGCTCTAGCTGGTCAATTGCAGACTGAATAATCCCCTCCGCCATATTTAGTCCCTGTTGATAAGCTTCTAGGTCTTTTGACCTTTTGACTTCTTCTCCTTCCCACAAGGAAGCAACAAAAGTTCCTGTAAATTGCCAGCTTATTGTTTTCCAGTTATAGTATATTCCGGAAGTGGTGGTAAAAAGTCGCGCTAAATCTATGCCTACGTTTTGCAGCCACCTCATATGTTCAGACGAATAAGGTTGGCATCTTCTGAGTGGGAAGATTCTATCTAAATGCTTTTTCAAAACGGCTATCGCTTGCTCTGTGCGAGTATCCATTACACAACTTGCTCTCCGAATTACTAGTCTCTACTACACATTTATTAACTAGGAATTCATTGCAGCTATACTAAGCATCAGTTCGCTGGCTGTCAAGGCCTCTAATAAGCCTCAAGCCAGCCTCAAACTTCACTAAGTGAGCAATTCACAGCTTCTTCTACATGAGGTTTGGCTGGTGGTATAATTGATGTGAGGAGGGAGGCATGAAGAAATCAGAAAAGGGGACGAGACTCATCAAGGTTCTGCCAACATCAATTAGCATTTACATAGTGGTGACCTTACTCTTAATAGGACTAGTCATTGCTAAGGACTGGACAAGGCTGTGGCAAATCTTGACTACCCCCAGCGTATATGTAGTTCTGCTAACTTTCTTAGTTGTAAACATAATCATTCAAGTATTGCTTATATTCCCGAGGCTCCAGTACGTTGGTGTCACTGTAGTTGTAATTGGAATTGTAGCTTTAACTTTGTACTCAATAGCAGGACCGCAAATTAAAGAAACTCTGACCTATGACTTGGTTGGGTTTGGCGTAGGAGCAATCGGCACCGGTGTAGGAATAATTGCTATAGGCATTGCAAAGGAATCTGATAAAAGAATGGCAGCGATGGCAGACCTCCAATTCGACCAAGCTCTTAGTGCGCTAGTTGATTACTCTGAACCAGCTGAATCATGGAAGGACATGTACTACCATGCCCGAGGTGCCTTGCGGCTTGCCCCATGGGCAACCGAAGAGAAGAAACGTGAGCTTAAGCGTGTGCTCAAAGAGGTCATGCGACAAGCGCAAGCAGACAAGGAGACAGGAGGATTAGTCTCCGAAATCAAAGAACTGTGGAGCCAATACGGAATTGACAAGTGGCCTGGCGGAGATTCATTGCCAAACACTTCTTGATAATCGGATGCTAGACATACTCAGGAGCCCCGATAAAGCCTCAAGCTATCCCGAAACTTCATTGGCCAATATAAGTGACAGAAGTGTAGTCTGGGCCAGCCGGATTATTCGAGGGACATAGTGCGTAATTCGCAGTGGGCCTAATTGGTATGATGTCCCTAAATTCGGAAGAGACTAAGCGAAGCGGAATAGTGCAACCTTTTTCGGTCTTCTGCGTTATAGTAGTAATAGAAGGAGAGCTGCTTAGACGAAAGGAAGGCGAAATGGATAAGCGGAGACAATGGGGAAAGTTCAGCAGATTGGACTAATAATCTTCATTATGAAAAGACGATGGAATGAGTAAGAAAAAGCTGGCAGGAATCATCGCAGGTTGTATTGTAGTTGTCATCGTCATCGTAATAGTAGCCGTGCGTGGACCGACGGTCACCTTGCTCTTGGCCGATTTCGCTGACCCTAACCTTGAGGCAGCGGTCAGGCAATACATTGGCAAACCCCAGGGCCCCATCTACACTTCAGACCTGTGGGGACTCAGGTACCTTCAGGCTTTCGACAGGAATATCACCGACCTCACTGGACTGGAGCACTGCACCGCTCTGACGAAGTTGAGGCTGGGGGATAACGAAATAGGTGACATCACCCCTATCTCAAACCTCACCAACCTTGAACTCCTAGACCTTAATGGTAACCAAGTAGACGACATCAGTGCTCTCTCAAACCTCACCAACCTGAGCTACCTTTACCTTGCCGACAATGAGATAAGTGATATCAGCTTATTATCTAATCTGGTGAATTTGGGTAAGCACACTTTCTATTCAATCCCGCTCTCAGCCTGCCTCGACCTCAGCCATAACCAGATAAGTGACATATCCCCGCTGTCAAACTTAACCAGCCTGGCGTGGGTGGTTCTTGATGATAACAATATAAGTGACATTACCCATCTTGCTAACCTCACTAACCTGACAAAGTTGAGCCTGTCGGATAACCAGATAAGGGACATCAGCCCTCTCGCCAGTCTCACAAATCTGGTAATGCTGCATCTTGCCAATAACCAGATAGATGACATCACTCCTCTGTCCAATCTAGTAGGTCTAGGTACCAAGGAGTGGGAGATGATTATATATTCACTCCATCTTGACCTTAGTGGCAACCAAATAACTGACATTACTCCTCTCTTGAACCTAACTGCCCTGAAAAGGCTGGGTCTATCCGATAACCAGATTAGCGACATATCTCCCCTTGCAAATCTCACCGACCTGACAAAACTGTATCTCTACCAGAACCAGATAAGCGACATCTCTCCCCTCGAAAATCTCACCAACCTGAACTGCCTTTACCTTGCCGATAATGAGATAAGTGATATCACCTCACTATCCAATCTGGTGAATTTGGGTGCGTACACTTTCTGTACAATCCCGCCTTCAGCCTGCCTCGACCTCAGCCAGAACCAGATAAGTGACATCACACCTCTGGTGGACAATGTAGGACTTGGTGAAGGAGACGAGGTTGACCTTCAGGACAATCCTCTGAGTGCCGAGTCCATCAACACCCTTATACCACAGCTTGAGGCGAGAAGGGTAGAGGTCTTGTGGTAGTATAACCCAATAAGCTGTTAGCCCAGCTAGATGAATTTGGAATTGAATTAAGAGAAAGTCAATGAGAATAGCTATTCTAATTTGCTGTATTCTTGCTTTAGCCTTGTTAGCCTTGACAGGCTTATCATATACTTGGGGAATTTCATCAGAGGTTTCCGTAACTGGCATAGATAATGGGGTCATAATTCAGAATGTAGGAAACCATCCTTGCCTTGTTATTGTTAATGCGCCTGAAGGTGAGCAGCAGTTCGAGCTGGCTGTCGGCGCAAATGTAACGCTTGTAACGCTTAGTAACATAACAGGGACGATTTGTGTTTCAGCATTTGGCTCGCGTACTGTCCCGGTGGATTTGGTGCATTTGTTTAAGCCAGCGGATGGTTGGCCGGGAATCACATATAACCTATCCTCAAACCTCACTGATCCCTAGTCTGGGCAAGCCAGATTATTCCAAATATCGTAGTTTGGGAACCTCCGTCTTGGACTTAACGAACTAAAAGCAAAGCTAGAGCGTTATAGCCCAATAGGATTAGCAAATCCAATTCCGATAAACTTGGAGTTAAGAGAGTTTCTATAATTTGCCTGCAGCCTTATCCAAGAACTCTAGGAACTCAGCCTCATTAATTGTCTTTGTCCCAAGCTTCTCTGCTTTAGCTAGCTTGGAGCCAGGGTCGGCGCCGACCACCACATAAGAGGTCTTCTTGGTGACATCTGAGCCAGCTTTGCCACCGAGAGCCTTTATTTTCGCTTCTGCTTCTGAGCGGGAGAAGGATTCCAGCTTCCCGGTAAAAACAAATTCCAGTCCGGCTAAAGGTAACTTCTTGGGCTTGGCTTTTTTAACTTTCTTTCTTTTCAGCTTTACCTTGGCGTTCTTTAGCTTTTCAATAATTTGCCTATTTCCTTCCTGTCTGAAAAAGGCAACGATGCTTTCAGCTATCTTGGGGCCGATGGAGCGAAGAGTTGAAAGCTCCTCCTGGCTGGCTTTGGCCAGTTGGTCAATACTGTGGAATTGCTCTGCCAGTAGTTCGGCGTATTGCTCACCGACATGCAGAATTCCCAGGGCGAAAATAACCCGTGCTAAGGGTCTGTCCTTACTCTTCTCGATGGAGCTAATTACATTGGAGACGCTTTTATCCGCCATTCTTTCCAGACCGAGAAGCTGCTCCTTGGTAAGGTAGTATAAATCGGCAGTATCCTTGACCAGGCCGGCCTCGAACAATGCCTGACATAGCTTTTCACCTACGCCATCTATGTCCATTGCCCCGCGGCTAACAAAGTGCTTGATTCTCTCCAGGGCTTGAGAGGGACAAGCAGCATTAGTGCAGCGGTGCATAGCCTCATCTTCGGGCTTTATGACCTCGCTTCCACACACGGGACAGCGGCCGGGCATCGAGAAGATTTTCTCCTTGCCGGTACGGCGGCTGACGATAGGTTCGACTATCTCAGGAATAACTTCACCAGCCCGCTGCACCACGACCCAGTCGCCGATGCGGATATCTTTACGATGGATATCTTCTTCATTATGCAGCGCCGCCGAACTGATAACTACACCCCCTACTCGAACTGGTTCTAAAATAGCGTAGGGGTTAAGACTCCCCGTCCTCCCCACATTTATGCCAATGTCAATAAGACGCGTCGTACCCTGAATAGCGGGAAACTTGTAGGCAATGGCCCATCTGGGCTCGTGAGCCACAGTGCCCAGCTCTTGCTGGAGGGCAATAGAATTGACCTTCACCACTATGCCATCAGCCTCGTAAGGAAAGTTTTCCCGGCTTTCTACCCAGTTCTGATAATATTTCTCCGTTTCATCGAGGGAGTGGCGTAGAGCGATATTGGGGTTTATCTTGAAGCCCAGGGACTTAAGGTATTGCATGATTTCCCAGTGAGTGTCGGGCGCCACTCTGCCTTCAGCCCAACCTAATCCATAAATGAATATGTCCAAAGGGCGTTTAGCCGTAATACTGGAATCGAACTGCCTTACCGAGCCAGCAGCAGCATTCCTGGGATTGGCAAAAAGCGGCAGCTCCTCTTTGGCCCTTTCTTCGTTAAGCTTTTTAAAACCAGCCTTGGGAAGATAAACTTCGCCCCGGACTTCAAATCTGGGCGGCGCCTCTTTGGGTACGGAAAGGGGAATACTCCTGACGGTTTTCAAGTTCTGGGTGATGTCCTCACCCCGGTAGCCATCTCCCCTGGTTGCTCCTGTGACGAGCAAGCCATCAACGTAAGTCAAGGCTACTGCCAGCCCGTCGATTTTAGGCTCGCAAACAAGGTCAAACTGGCGCCCGCCTAAAAGGTTACTTACTCTTTTATGCCAGGCTGCCAGTTCTTCATAAGAAAAAGCATTGGCCAGGCTCAACAATGGCTGGGGATGTTCGACAACTCCGAACGCTTCCACAGGAGGCGCCCCAATCCTTTGCGTTGGCGAATCAGGGGTAACAAGCTCAGGGAGCTCAGCCTCAAGCTGCTTGAGCTCCTTCATCAGCTCATCGTACTCGGCGTCGCTGATTTCAGGGCTGTCCAGCACGTAGTAACGGTAATTATGGTGATTAATTATCTCCCGCAGCTCTTCTATCCGCTGCCTGGCTTTATTTACGTCTTTCATAAGGCTAATTTTTATTTATAGTATAGCAAAACTCCTCGCTATTAATCCTGCCTTGCGACTAGCTCCTCTCCAACTCATCAAACCTATGCTGTGTGCTACAATTAGACGAGTTTTATGGGGAACACTTTCCCTTGCTTCATCTGACGAGCAACATCGAGGCCCACATATGCAAAAGAACAAAAGCATGAATGAGATAAAATACAAGCCAATCGGAGTTATTCACTCTCCGTTCAAGGAACCCAAAGGGACACCTATACAGCCTGCAGGTGCTAAAGGTACCAATGGGATAGTCGAGATATTCCCGGAATATGCTGAAGGTCTGAAAGATGTCGAAGGTTTTTCTCACATTATTTTGCTATACCACTTTCACTTATCCAAAAGGTCGGCATTGACAGCAAAGCCTTACATGGATAACGAAATGCATGGAGTCTTTGCCATGCGAGGTCCCGGTAGGCCTAATCCTATTGGCATCTCAGTAGTGTGTCTTGTCAAGGTTGAATGGAATATGCTCCATATTCGAGATGTGGACATTGTAGATGGGACTCCCCTTCTGGATGTTAAACCTTATATTCCCGAATTTGACATAAGGGAAGTGGAAAGGATAGGATGGCTAGAGAAAAATGTGCACAAGCTTTCGGAATCGAAAGATAATGGAAGGTTCGCAGAGTGATTTGTCTGACTTGCGATAGCGGAACATATGAAGTTCCAGCTCTTGGCTTTTGTCACTCCGACTTCTCAAATCTGAGATATGTTGGGCAAGGTCTGCATTATTTTGAGGAGGATAAAACATGGCTACGAAACCAGTTATAATCAGGTTCTTCGCCCCGGTGATTGATGCCACTGTCAATGCCCTGATGAGTGCCGTCGACCAGAAAATGAAGCAAGGGATAAAAGATTTCATCATACTTATCTCTTCGCCCGGCGGCTCTGTCATCCATGGTCTAAGCGCATATAATTATTTGAAAGGATTACCTGCTTCCATAACTACACACAATTTCGGCAGCGTGGACTCAATAGGCATTGTCATATACTGTGCCGGTTCGAGAAGGCTATCAGTGCCCCAGGCGAGATTTCTATTTCACGGCGTTAGTGCGCAGTTTAGAGGGGAACAGAATTTAGAGGAGAAACTGCTGGAGGAAAGGTTAAAGGGATTGAGAATTGATATGGAGAATATTGCCAAGGTAATCGCAGCCAATACAGGTAAAAGCGCCAAAGATATTACTGATGCCATGATTGAGAGGACAACTTTTAATCCCGAAGAGGCGCAGTCCTGGGGCCTAGTACACGAAATTAAGTCAGAGCTATTCGAAGCAGGAAGCGAAGTAATTGCCATACAATTCCAACAACAAACACAACCGCAACCGCCGCGGAAGCCGTAACATCAGCCGAGAAGCGTGTGCCCCACTACTCCCTGTTTCAAACAAAATGATTCGTAGCCTGGTGCCTTCAGATTTCGATGCTATACTCAAGGTCATAAATGATGCTGCGCAAGCTTATAAAGGAATAATCCCGGATGATAGATGGAAGGAACCGTATATGTCAGCCGAGGAATTAAAAGAGGAAATTGAAGCTGGCGTTAGATTTTTTGGGTGGGTGGGAGGCGGGCATTTGCTCGGAGTGACAGGCATTCAAGCTCTTAAAGATACTACCTTAATCCGGCATGCTTATGTGCTTCCAGGATTCCAGAGTAAGGGAATTGGCAAGAGGCTACTTGAATATCTCGTAGGCTTGGCCGAGACTCCGGAAATTCTGGTAGGGACCTGGGCTGATGCCACCTGGGCCATTCGATTCTACGAGAAACACGGTTTCAAGCTGGTGTCGTCCAGGGAAAAGGATAGGCTGTTGCGGACATATTGGAACATCCCCGAGAGGCAGATTGAAACCTCAGTGGTGCTGAGGACAATCCCTTCTTTCCAGTTAAAGGTATGACTTCCCAAGGTGACATTTTATATGTTTGTAACATTGTGTAATAACCTTCCGTGTCATTGCGAGCCCCGACTTGTCGGGGCGTGGCAATCTCTGGGGATTGCTTCGGCTGGTTTCGCCAGCCTCGCAATGACAAGCGGGCATCGAGATTGCGGAGCCTGTTCCGAAGCGTAAGCGAGGAATCTCGCTCCTCGCAATGACAAAAAAGAGGTGCCATTGAGGTACTGAACGAGGGCAAGGGCTTTACGATATACTTTTTATTACGATATACTTTTTATCATAAGGATTTTCCGGAGGCAGAGATGAATATTAAACAGACCCTGGAAGATACTGCCAGCAAAATACCACACAAAGAAGCCATTGTTCTTGATGTTCAGCGGATTACTTATGGGGAACTGGACGAAGCTTCTAACAAAGTAGCCAATGCCCTCCTGAAGCTGGGGATGAAAAAGGGCACCCATGTGGCTATCTTGATGTCTCATAGCCCAAAATGGGTCATCAATTATTTCGGGGTGATCAAAGGTGGGGGCATAGCGGTGTTGCTCAACACTGCGCTTAAAGCACCTGAACTCGATTCTTTGCTGCGAGACTCCGACTCGGAAATTCTGGTAACGGAGAAGAAATTTTCTCGGATGCTTTCCTCGGTTTTACCACACATTCCTTTACTAAAACACATAATTGAGGTTGATACGGGTTCTTATGCCAGTATGGTATCTAACAGCTCTTCCACATCACCGGCTATCGATATAAAAGACGAGGATGAAGCTACTATATTTTACACCTCTGGCGTACTGGGGAAACAAAAGGGCGTGGTACATACGCATGCCTCCCTTATGGGAACTCCCCCAATAATTACCGCGGGCATACAACGGAAAAGAGAAGATGTCATTATAGACCTTGTTCCCTTTTCTTATCTTTATGGCTTATTCGAGGTTCTTTTTGGTTCGATTATCACAGGCTCTACCATCGTGCTTATGCCTAATTTCACTCCCAGGGCTGTTCTAGAGGCTGTGGAAAAGGAGAAAGGAAGTATTATCTTTGGCGTTCCTGCCATGTACAATGCCCTGGCTATGGTACGTGACGAAGTCCTAGCAAGATATGACCTGAGTTCACTGCGATTGGCTGTTAGCGCAGGGGCAAAGTCCTTTCCTAAGCTAATGGAAACTTTGGAGGACAAGTTCGGGTTATCACTTTATGAGGTATATGGTCTCACGGAAGCTTCAGCCGTTTCCATAAGCACCTTCAACAGCCGCAAACTGGGGACTGTCGGCAAGCCAATTTGCCACCTCAAGATACTGGATGACAACGGCAAGGAAGTTTCCAGGGGCGAAATAGGAGAGGCTGTGTTCAATGCCCCCTGGGTGATGAAGGGATACTATAAAGCTCCCGAACTGACGGCTCAAGTCCTTAAGGATGGCTGGTTTTATACAGGAGATTTTGTAAAGATGGATGAGGAGGGTTACCTGGAGTATATAGAAAAGAAGTCATTCATAATAGTCACTTCCTCTGGGCTTAATATTAGTCCGTCAGAAGTTGAATTCGTGCTACTAAGTCACCCGAGCGTAGCTGAGGCAGTCTATGTAGGTATTAACGATGGTTATGGAGGACAGATACCAACAGCCTTCGTAGTGCTTAAAGAAGGGCAACACACCACGCCAGAAGAGCTGTCCAACCTTTGTTACCAAAACCTGGCTGATTTTAAGCTCCCCAAGCGGATTGAATTTGTAGATTGCATACCTAAAACTAGCTCGGGGAAGATATCTAGAAAGAAGCTCAAAGAGACACAGTTGACCCAGAACTAGCTCAAAAAGTAGCTATTAGCCTTTAGATCCCCAGAATGACATTACTCGATGCTCACATTATCCTGATGTTGACGTGGTCGACACTTGTTGGTAACATCATTAACTGAGCCGTGCTAGGCGGGGAGCTAGCGGTGCCCTGTACCCGAAAACCGCTATAGCGGGGCTGAATTCCTGCTTGAGGTTTACGGCCGGCTAGATTTGTTTTTGCTGAGCGGTGTTGATAATCGGGTTCTATGCAACTGGAGACTATGAACCCCGTCAGGTCCGGAAGGAAGCAGCGGTAAGTAGCATTTCCAGTGTGATATAGAGTTGCCTGGTTGGAGCTAGCTGGCAGAGACAGCTTCCCGGTTTGGGAATCGAGAGCAGGTGCACGGCTTATGAAATTCAGAATAGAATAGGAAAAGGTTCACAGATGGATTTCTTAGGTCTTGAAGGTAAAACAGCAATTGTTACCGGGGGTGGCTCCAATATTGGGCGGGGCATAGTTCTGGCTTTTGTTGAGCAAGGAGTGAACGTGGCCATAGCCGAACTAGATGAAGCTCAAGGAGCTAAAGTAGCTAAGAAGGCCAATGCTCTAGGCAAGGGCAAAGTTGAGAATATAAAGACAGACGTAACCGACTGGGATTCGGTTCAGGCGATGGTGAAGCAAACACTGGATAAGTTTGGTAAGGTAGATATACTGGTCAACGTTGTTGGTTGGGTCAGGGACGACCTTTTTGTAAGGAAACCCCGAGAGGATTGGGAAAAGGAGATAGCCCGCAATTTTTGGAGCGATATCAACTGCACTAGAGCCGTTTTAGACCATATGATTGAGCGGAAGTACGGAAAGATCATCAGCATTGGTTCTGATGCTGCCAGAGTAGGGCAGTTGAGAGAAGCTGTTTACAGCGGCTGCAAGGGTGCTTTGATTTCTATGACAAAGTCTTTAGCCAGGGAGCTTGGCCGTTATGGGGTAAACGCCAATGTTATTTGTCCGGGTGTTGTTGTTCCTGCAAGCAGAGATGTTACTACTTCGGAGAGCATGTGGACGGATGATATGATGAAAATATTTGGCACCCCAGAAGCGCTAGAGAAAATAGCTAAGGGTATCCCTCTGGGACGGCTGGGGACACCAGATGATATAGCCAATGCTGTTCTCTTCTTGGCCTCAGACCGAGCTAACTTCATAACTGGACAGACTATCAGCGTTGATGGTGGTTACACCATGGCGTAAGAAATTTTAAACAGCCTCAAATAATCAAGGTGGCGACGAACTTGGCAATAAAAAAGGTGTGTGTTATTGGTTCAGGGACTATGGGCAGCGGCATAGCTCAGGTATCGGCACAGGCGGGCTATGAGACAACCATGGTTGACGTAAAACAAGAGTTTCTTGACCGTGGTATGAGCAGGATAAAAGCAAGTCTGGGTAAATTCGTAGAAAAAGAAAAAATTAAGCAAGAAGAGATGAATAAAGCCCTGGCGAGACTTCGTACATCGATTGACATGAAAAATGCCGCCAAAGATGTTGACTACGTTATAGAGGCAGTATTTGAGAGGGCAGAGGTGAAGCTGCCGATATTTGGACAGCTTGAAGAAATTTGCCCCGAAGAAACAATTCTGGCTTCTAACACATCCGGGATACCAGTAAGTCTACTGGCATCCGCGACCAATCGTCCCGCCAAGGTTATCGGCACACACTTTATGAACCCCGTACCGTTAATGAAGGGGGTAGAAATAGTGAAAACCTTGCTTACATCAGAGGAAACTTTGAAAGTAAGCCTCGATTTTGTCAACTCCTTGGGTAAGGAAACAGTCGTAGTTAAAGATTCCCCCGGATTTGTAACCAATAGAATAGTAACCTTAGTTCTCAATGAGGCCGCCAAGCTATTGGAAGAGAATTTAGCAAGCATAGAGGATATAGATAAAATAGAGAAATTATCCCACAACTGGCCTATGGGCCCATTTGAACTGGCAGATATGGTTGGTATAGACGTTATAGTCGACCTCCTGGAAGGAATTTACCAGCAGACTGGCTGGGAAAGATATAAGCCAGCTCCGTTATTGAAGAGGATGGTCGAGATTGGGTACACGGGAAGGAAAGCGGGAAAGGGCTTCTATCAATTGTTTGGACAAGGCTGACACTTTTGTACCGGCAGTTACTTCGCCAATTTGGCTTCAAACCGAAAAAACGCTTAGGACAGCATTTCCTTATAGATGAAGCTGTATTAGAGCGTATTCTATCTGCTGCCGAACTCAGCCCCGGGGACATTGTAGTCGAGATAGGTCCGGGCCTGGGCGTACTAACTGAGGGGTTAGCCAGACGAGGAGCCAGGGTCATTGCTGTTGAGCTTGATTCCAAATTAGTTGCCTTACTGAAAAAACGGCTGGCCGCATTTCCCGATGTCAAAATTATCCATGCTGATATACTTAAGGTTACCCCCCGGCAACTTCTGCAAAATAATTTACCCGCCTCCGAACTTGTCCGAGGTTATAAAGTTATAGCTAATCTTCCTTATTACATCACTTCACCGGTACTGCGCCATTTTCTCGAGGCGCAGCCCCGACCCTCAGAAATGGTGGTAATGGTACAAAAGGAAGTTGGTGAAGCTATTGCTGCCGCCCCTGGTAAGATGAGCTTGCTCAGTGTTAAGACTCAGTTTTATAGCAAGCCTGCTATTATATCCTATGTACCAGCGGCAAGTTTTTATCCCCCGCCGAAGGTAGATTCGGTTATTTTACGCCTGGATGTTTACTCCCAGCCGCCTATCGAGGTATCCGATGTCGCTGGTTTTTTTGATATAGTTATGCATGGTTTCAGCTCTCCTCGTAAGCAGCTTCGTAATTCCCTGGCTCACTCTTTAGAGATGCCGCCCAGCCAGGTTGCTTCACTACTGGAGAAGGCTGGAATAGAAGGTAAACGGCGAGCTGAAACTCTTAGCCTGGAGGAGTGGAGGGAGCTATGGAAAATCCTTGCTCCTTTTACGAAGAGATTATAATGTTGACTGTTTATGCCCCGGCTAAAATAAACCTTGTCCTCGAAGTACTGGGCAAGCATAATGATTATCACCGAATCTCCAGTATTGTCCAGTCAATAGACTTATGTGACGTCCTCGATTTTCAGCCAGACAAGGGAATATACTTTGAATGTGATGTGCCCAGCTTAAAGCGCGATAACCTGGTAACACAGGCAGCCACCCTGATTAAGGAAAGCACGGAATGTAGTCTGGGGGCACGAATCGAACTTCGTAAGCATATACCCTGGGGTGTGGGATTGGGGGGTGGCAGCAGCGACGCCGCTGCCACTCTCTTAGCTCTAAATGAGCTTTGGGGATTGGGATTGCCGCTTTCTGAGCTGGTCCATTTAGCATCTAAACTGGGCTCGGATGTTCCCTTCTTTATCCATAAAGGCACAGCTCTGGTAGAGGGGAGGGGAGAAAAGGTAACCCCGCTGCCATCCCTGTCTTCAACCTGCTTTGTGTTGCTGGTGCCGCCATTACCTAAAATCTCGGGCAAAACAAAGCAAATGTATAATCATTTAGACGCTGCTTATTTCACAGAAGGCCAGTTTGTTCAACGGGCCTTGTCATCCTTGGAGCAAGGGAAAGCGATTGCCCCTGGCCTTATGTTCAATGTCTTCGAAAAGGTAGCCTTCGATTTCTTCCCAGAGATGGACAAATATCGGAAGACTCTGGAAGAAGCCGGAGCCCCGGGAGTTTATCTCGCGGGCTCCGGACCATGTCTTTTTACCCTTTTCTCAGGGAAGGAAGAAGCCGGTGAGATGCTTTCAAACCTGAGAAAGCACAGATTGGAGTGTTACCTGGCATTTTCTTTTCCACATACAAACATAGCTGCGGATCTTTAGACTTGCTGGACAGGTAATTTAATGTCAATGGAAAGGCTGAAGCAAAATAGATGGCTTAAATTAGCACTTTACGTTGCCATCCTTGTTGGTCTCAGTTTCGGCTTTATCTTATTGTTTCAATACTTAATAGCCTATTTCAATATCTCGGTGGAAAGGTTTGCCACCACAGCTTATTTGGTTGTCTTTGTAATCTCTCTGGTGAGTAACGCTAGTATTATTGTTCCAGTACCTATTTTCGTCGCCATAATGATAACAGCAGCAAAGTACTGGGATCCTGTTCTTGTGGCTTTGGTAGCCAGCGTAGCTGGCACCCTGGGGGAAATAACTGGTTACTATGCCGGCTACTTTGGAAAGAGAATCGTACACCTTGAGAACGCACCGGGATATGACAGGCTTGTAGGCTGGATGAAGAGATATGGCCCGTGGGGCATTTTCCTCATCTCTCTTCAACCTATATTGCCATTTGACGTAGCCGGACTCCTGGCCGGAGCCTCTAAACTACCATTATGGAAATTCTTATTGGCTTGCTGGGCGGGAAAATTCCCCAAGTATCTTTTGGGCTGCTACCTCGGCCCGGCGGTCTGGCGTTTTCTTCCCCTTCCACCCCTATAACTTCGGTGATAAAGAGAGGGCTAGTTTTTTTTCGTCGGCCCTGGTGCTGACCTCTCCATCTAATTTTGCCTTATGCAGTACCTGGAGGACCTGTCCCATCTCCGGTCCGGCGGAGATGCCCAGTCTTTTTAGCTCTTCCCCATCGAGGGCAGTTCTGACATAGCGCAGTTTTGTGAGAAATAGTTGGAGATAGCGGTGTATTGTTGAAGATTCTGAGGCTATGGCGTTTGCCTGTATCGCCACAGGCTCATATTCCCGGAGCAGATAATAAATCTCGCTGGGTTTCAGGGAAGACTTGTCCAGGAGGGGAAGGCTGGTCTTGAGACGGAGCGTATCGCGCATGGCCCGGGATAATTTTGCCGATATGTTAAGACGGGCGAGAAATTGCTCAATTTCCCTTTCGCTAAATGAATAAATAAGAAGACAGAAATAGAGCGAGGGCAATTGGGTGGGCTTCTTCAGATGACGCGCCTTGTCAAATTTCTCAGCTAGCCAGCCATCGCCTTTGAGGAAGGGGCTTATTCTTGGCAGCACTCCTAGCTCGCCAAGCCGCTTGATAGCAAGTTCCGGCTGTTTTTCCTTAAAAATTAGTTCTAGCTCGTGCCTTATTCGGTCACTGCTTATTGTATCCAGCATAGGAATATTCCGTTTAAGTAGCCGAGCGGTCTGTGCTTCGAACTCAAAACCCAGCCGTTGTTCATAACGGACACCCCGTAAAATCCTGGTGGCATCGTCGCTGAAGCTTCCGGGATGCAAAATGCGAATGAGATGGTGCCCCAGGTCGCTTTTACCATGATAGGGGTCGACCAGCTCCCCATAATCGTTTGCCCCCAGGGATATAGCCATAGCATTGATAGAGAAATCTCTGCGGACAAGGTCATCCTTGAGGGTGCCCGGGGTGACCGCAGGTAATGCCCCCGGCTTGACATAGGTTTCCTTTCGTGCTGTCGCCAGGTCCAGGGTGAAATTCTCATATCTGAGCTTAGCGGTGCCGAAGCGGTGGTGGGCCAGCAACTTTGCCTGACTGGTTTCAGCCACTTGTTGAGCCAATTTCACCGCATCGCCCTCGACTACCAGATCAAGATCGAAATTGGGATAACCTAAAAGCAGGTCTCGTACTACACCACCGACGAGATATACCCTTTGCCCCCGCTTAGCCGCCTGTCCGCTGATATCCTTGACTAGCTCCAGGAGTTGCTGGGGGAGATATTGCTCTATTTGCCGGGCTAAATTCATTACATTAGTATTATATCAGCACTTCCCTTGCCGTCGTATAACGTAATTCCCATAACCATAGTTAAAATATATAATTAGAAAACCAGAAGCATGGAAGCTAAAAGCCAGGAAGGGCACAGGAAAAGACTACGGGAAAGGTTCAATCAATCGGGGCTGGCAGCGTTCCTCGATTATGAAATCGTGGAACTAATGCTGACACTGGGTACGCCCCGCAGTGATTGTAAACCACAAGCCAAAGAAGCCATAAACAGGTTCAAGACCCTGAGAGGCGTTCTGGAGGCTCCTCCAGAGGAATTGCAGAAGATTAAAGGAATAGGCCCAACCCACATCTTTGTAATCAAATTTATGCAAGATGTAGCCAGAGAGTTTCTTAAGGAGCAAGTCCTCGATAAACCCTATTGCCGGTCTTCCCGGGAGGTCTTCGATTACCTGTACCATTCTATGCGAGACCTGAAAAAAGAAGTCTTCAAAGTGATGTTCCTTGATTCCCAAAATCGCGTTGTCGAGATTGAGGACCTTTTTGAAGGGACACTGAACGCCAGTGCTATTTATCCTCGGGAGATTATCCAAAGCGCCGTCAAACATAACGCTGCAGCCTTAATCTTCGTCCACAACCACCCGGCCGGAAATCCTCAGCCCAGCGACAACGATAAACAAATAACCCAGGATTTGGTCTTCGCCGCAAATATTATGCAGATTAAGGTCCTGGACCACATCATAATAGGCGAGAATCGCTACTTCAGCTTTGCCGATGCCGGGCTGATTGAGGAATATAACTCGGACTTCTTAAGCCTCAAAGAAGGGAAAAGGGCTTAAGCCGGGTAAAGGCACCAAAATATTTGTTGAAGCCCCGGTTTAAGCCAGGAATTCAATCTTATCCCTTAGCGCTTAAAAGCGACTGGAAAACCGCGCAATCTGTCCTATCGTTACGTCAGAGGTAACAACACAGGCTTTTGTGCAATTTCACCCCCAGGTATACTGTGGGCCTCTGCCTCGCCGCCTCTTTGCCCAGACGGCCAGTGCCACTGAAACCAGCACCACCAAGCTTATTATGGCCGCCTTTTCGGCCGGAGTAGTGTTGACAACTATGGTGCTCATGGCCAGAGCAGGCAGCAGTCCAGCCCTCACTATTGGCTTCAGGCTTGGATGCTCAGTTATGAACTCAGCCGTTGGTGGGCTGACCCTGTAATAGATGCCTACCACGGCTTGTCCCAGCGGGTTGGTCAGGAGGTATTCATCCCTGAAATCACGGAGAACTTGTATATCCTCGGCCATTGGGGCGCCGTAGGCTGCGGTGGCGACGAAGCACTCGGCTTCGGGGATAGCATCGTCCGGGATAGCATCGTCCGGGATGGCACCACCCACGGCGACCACGGTGCCGTCGGACTTAAGCCCAACTGTATGTTCGGAGCCTGCAGCGACCTGGATGATGTCCGTCCAGCCGCCGACATCGCACTGCCCGTCGCCGTTCAATCCCACGGCGACCACGGTGCGGTCGGACTTAAGCCCAACTGTATGTTCGAAACCTGCGGCGACCTGAGTGATGCCCGTCCAGCCGCCGACATCACACTGCCCGTCGCCGTTCAATCCCACGGCGACCACGGTGCCGTCGGATTTAAGCCCCACCATGTGAAGTCCGCCTGCGGTGACCTGGATGATGTCCATCCAGTTATCAACCTCGCACTGCCCGGGGGGGTTCCAGCCCACGGCGACCACGGTGCTATCGGACTTAAGCCCTACCGTGTGAAAGCTGCCTGCGGCGACCTGGACGATGTCCGTCCAGTTACCAACCTCGCACTGCCCGAAGCTGCTGCTTCCCACGGCGACAACGGTGCCGTCGGACTTAAGCCCCACCGTGTGAAAGTATCCTGCGGCAGTCTGGTTGATGCCTGTCCAGCCGCCGACATCGCACTGCCCGTCGTAGTTGTCTCCCACGGCGACAACGGTGCCGTTGGATTTAAGTCCCACCGTGTGATGGCTACCTGCTGTGACCTGGGTGGTGTTCGTCCAGCCGCCGACCTCGCACTCCCCGTCGTCGTTCCAGCCCACGGCGACAACGGTGCTGTCGAACTTAAGCCCCACCGTGTGATGGCTGCCTGCGGCGACCTGCTTGATGTCCGTCCAGTTGCCGACGTCGCATTCTCCGTGGCCCCTGTCAGCAACCCCCCTTATGAATACGAGCAGCCCTTCGCTGGAGGACAGGGTCAATTTACCATTGGTGATCTCGTAAGTCACCTCAGGGACAAAAAGGATGCGAAAATAGCGGTCTTCCTGTTCCATCAGGTGTTCGGGGCCAGCCTCTTCTGTACGATAGCCCTCTACAATCAATAATTTGTCCCCAACCACTTTCCACTTCCCATAATATGAATTCATGCCGGCATTTCCACTAAAGTCAGAGCCACTGATTGTGAGTGTAATATCTTTGTCCGGGTAAGGTGCTATAAGATTCCCCGGTTCTCCGTAATATTCCAGCACCCACGTCCCCTGTAGGGCAGTTGCTGAAGCTTCAGCAACCACCGCAGGAAGAATCAAGCTACAGAGCAGAACAAGGCAGAGTGAGGCCTCTAAGATCGTCTTTCCATTTTTTATTGTTTTTATTGCTGCACCTGCCTTGTTCTTCTCATTCTGCCATCATCCTCAGGTAACACTCAAACCGACATCACCCCGGATAACTAACATTTAACAGGTCCTCAACCTGTCCAATTCTTGTGCCGTATCCGCGCCCATCCCGGTCCCACCACGGGCCAGGATGCGTATGCACTCCATGTACATAATAGAAGCAGTACGACCCGTAACTGTAAACGTAAAATAGAGGAGACCCTGAGTCACCCTCGCCGCCCTTGTCCCTCCTGTATCTGATATATGTATCTCTCACTTGATCCACCGTCAACATTACTAGCCCGCGTTTACCACTGGCGTACCACATGCTCTGTCCCCGCGTAACATCATTCACCCAGCCATCCACGTCCCACGTCCATTCAATTTCTTTGTCATTGACCCAGGAGTATATTACATTATCGGAATTAACATACGGATAGATAACGTACAACCCAGCGTCATTCCCAATTCCTCCACCTATCATCCTAATAGTTATGCCAACTTCGTCCTGATAGTCATAACTGTAAACTTCCGCACCTACACCTGCTGCGGCATGGCCGTATGTAACCATGTAAGAATAATAGGGGTAACTGGACCAGTCAGCCAGAAATCCGGAGGTGCCCCTGCCTCCGTCTGTGCCGATCCTTATTCATTCTCCCCCACCGTGGGTGGTTACGCTCAGGGTCTCGATATCGTCAGCTACATGGTCGGTGACGCTCAAGGGCTCGGGTTGGGGGTCACCAACGAAATAGAACCGGAGCGGTAGATCCCGGTACTCCTGGTAAATGTCCTTCCAGCACTCTTGGTTCGGCGTGGTCAAGTCCACTGTTATGCGTCCTTCCAGATAAGAATAGGAAGCTCCCATTACATAGGTTTTTTTGTCAATCTCCCGGGCAGCTTCCTCGAGGTGCTTCACTTCGTCGGGGTCGATAATTTCAAATCTAATGGTAAAATGTGGTTCCGGTTCCTTGAATTGTTCAACGAAGTCCATGGAGGTTACCCCCACCCTGGGCACCCCGTCTTGATCGAAGTCGTAATACTGTAAATACTCTGTCAAATCCCTGATCAGTGCGAACCCACCCACGAAACTAGTCACGAAAGCACGAACAAGCGATTGAGGGTCGTCTACGAACCAAAACTCGGCCTCGTAAGCACGAAAATGTTCGCATTCTTCAAGAGATAGAGGTGCCGTGAGTTCGATAACCTCTCCCTGGGGGCGACGCGGGTTTACGTCTATCGCTGTCACACCGTATTTCTCGATAACTTCCTGTGCTGATGGCAGGTAGGGTGGGTTTATCTCTATTACTTTCTCGCCGAATTCGTCGCTTCTAACTTCAAACGGCGGCTCTGAGTTGCCGGCACTGGCGCCGCTAAAAAGGACAAAAACCAGAAGTACCACTAATGCCAAAGCAAGTCCCGGCACTTTATATTTGTCTTTCATATTTTTCACTCTTTCTCCTTTTATTACTTTCTTTGTTGCCTTATCGCCCCCTCGACCGGGGGGCATAGCAACCTGTCTATTGCACAACTTTCGCTTCCATAAGCATCACTTCCTTTACTAAAGATAGAAGGTCGTCTCGCAACTAAAATCGCCATTGTGCGCAAAGCGTGCGAATCTCCAGAGATTGCTTTTGAGAGTTCCCTCCATAGTAAATCCCTTCACCCCCTAAGCCGCGCTCATTTAGCCGGACACATTCATAAGTGAATCTTATATACTATAGCAATATAAAAGTAACACCTGGTAGAATGTTTAATATATAAGGATATCACTACTTCAAAAGGGAGTCAATACCTTGATATGTTATGTACCTTAATAAGCGACCTGGGAATTTTAGCTTTCGACCACGGTTAAATGGGTGGTACCCGTTTTGGGAATGGAGTTAAGGAATTCTATAATTCTTTCATTCATAATGTTCGAGTTTCATTGTTAACGTAAGAGGGTCAACACCGCGCACGGCCATTGTAACTTCTGCTTGGGGCACGATACCTTGCTCAGTTACCCAGAGTGTCATCTCCAGACCTATGTCAGATTCTGTTCCATTCAACACGAAACAATTCTCATAGGTGCCGTAGGGGACCACAAGGTCCTCTTTTCCGATGGCAGTCATCTCCACGGTTACCTCCGGTATACCGCCATAAGAGACCATCGAGGTGATGAACTGCTCTGAGTACCCCACATCAATGTCACCCCAGCGTTCCGGTGGTAGTAACAAAGTCATCTCCCTGGTTACATCAACAAAAATGGCCGCATCTATTGCCGTCGGAAATGGCAGAGAAGGGTCATCGGAACTCCATCCAAAAGACGTGGATTGGGGCACTGAATCCCTGAAATCTCCAACCTCCCCATGAAAACTCACCCCGACCTCTCCGACGATGGTATCTATGTTGAACTCTCCTTCGAATTGATAAGTCCTGTTGTCGACTGATGTTAATTGTAGCTCCCCTATTCTGGATTCTTGGAAATAATAACCGTAAGCTGCAGAGTGGACTTTGAGCGCGGGCTCCGGATTGAGAAGAGTATAGATGCCGACTGCAGCAATAATAGCGAGCCCAACCAAGCCGATTACAACTATCGGATTTTTACTCTTCATTGTAGTTCCACCCCTGGCTAACCCCATGATATAATAACTTCCTTAGTGTAAAAAGAATTATGTTAATAGTCAAGGATTCAGGAAATGGCTGATTTCCGACGTGGTATTAAAGCTGGTGTGGCTGCTGCAGCGGTCTACTTGATCATCTCCGTGATATTTGAAGTAACCGGTATCTCCGTTCAGTTTGGGGACATTACGATGGCAGCCGGACTCAGAACCTCACTCGAGTTAATGGATCCCTCATTCGTGATTACCTTGATCCTTGTCGATATAGTCCCCCGTGTAATCCGTGGTATCGTATTCGGGGTGGTTTTCGCCGCCCTGTACAATTTCCTCCCCGGCACCAGAAGCATTGTGAAGGGGGTGGTGCTCTCGGCGTTCCTCTGGATAATCGCTGTAATTCAGGCTATTTACACAACCCCTGGGTGGGCTTGGCATGCCGACGGCTTCTCGGGTTCCGGGACTTATTACAGTGGAATGATCAGCCTGTCATCGGTTGGCCTGGCATTGGCTGGCATTATATCCGCTCTGGCCTTCGGCGCACTGACCGGCTTCCTGTGGGATAGGTTTCGGGGGAAAGAATTGGCAGAAGAAAGAAAAGGTAGGCCAGTATTGCTGGTCAGCTTCATCTTTGGGGTATTGATGTGGGCGCTCTCTGCCATAGGCTTCATCATAGGTGTAGGTATTGGCGGGGCTCCTATAATAGAGGAGCCTGGGCCTTTCTGGTGGTATGGCGTACTTTATGTGTCGGTTGTCTTTCTCGGGCTCCCTGGCTGGGTTCTCGCCCGCGCTGCCTGGAAAAAGACGAAAAGGGGCGAATCAGGGCTTAAATGGGGTATGGCTGGAGGGGTAATGATGGCACTGACCGGTCACATGCTGCTTCCCGGGCTCCTCGCCATTATTGGCGGGGTGTTCAGCGGGCGCAAACCCGCCGACGAGTCCGACACTGCCGCAATTGAGCAATAACGATAAACAATTTTGTTAAATGTATAGTGAGGTTAGATAATTGGCTGATTTCGACCGGGGGATTAAAGCCGGCGTAGCCACCGGAATCATCTATCTGGTTATCTCTGCCATACTGGGAGCAATTTACCAAAATAATCCTTTGTCCTTCCCGCACTTTATACTCGGAACCGGACTTACCCCCCTGTTCACATGGAGGTCTTTAACGGATCCCTCATTCGTGATTTCCCTGCTCATTCAATATATAGGCCGCGGAATCGTATTCGGGGTCGTTTTCGCAGCCCTGTACAATTTCCTACCCGGCACTGCCAGCGTTAAGAAGGGAGTGGTGCTTTCAGCGTTCCTCTACATAATCGCTTTAGTTGGTGCTATTTACACAACCCCGGGGTGGCCCACCGATCGCACGATAATTGATGGAATTTATTATATTGGAACGCTTAACCTGTCATCGCTTAGCCTGGCATTGGCCGGCATTATATCCGCTCTGATCTTTGGCGTACTTACTGGCTTCCTGTGGGATAGATTTCGGGGGAAAGAATTGACAGAAGAAAGAAAGGGAAGGCCGGTATTGCTGGTCAGCTTTATTATGGGAGGAGTAATTTGGGTATTATTAGCCTTGGTATTTTTTATAGGTGTGGCTATTCTTAGAGAGGTTCCTGCAATAGGGCCTGATCTTTGGTGGTTCGACCTGCTTATGATGTCGGTTGTCTTTCTCGGACTGCCCGGGTGGATTCTCGGCCGGGTCGCCTGGAAAAAGACGAAGGCGGACAAGTCCGGGTTTAGATGGGGGCTGGCTGCTGGGATCATTATGGCATTGACCGGTGTTATGCTGCTTCCCGGAGTCCTCGCTATTATTGGCGGAGTGATCAGTGGGCGCAAACCCGCCGCCGAGCCCGGTACCGCAGAAATTGGGCAATAACGATAAGTAAATTTGCCGAATGTATTGTGAGGTGAGGTAATTGGCTGATTTCAAAAGGGGAATCATCGCTGGCATAATCACCGGGATCGTCTATGTGGCTATCTCTGCGATACTTGCAGTAATTGACCCCGAGTTTTTATACATCACAGATATATATGCAGCTGGACTCACCCCGTTTATGTTCGCGGTTGACTCATTTGTGGTTACCGCGTTCTTGAATCATATAGTCCGAGGAATCGTATTCGGTGCCGTTTTCGCCGCCCTGTACGATTATCTGCCCGGCGTCACCGGTATTGTAAAGGGAGTAGTGCTCGCGTTGTTCCTCTGGATAGTCACCGTAATTGAGGTTATTTACAGAACCCCTGGATGGCCCACGGATGACACGATAATTGGTGGAATTTTTTATTATGGTGGAACGATTAGCCTCTCGTCGCTTAGACTGGCATTGGCCGGGATTATATCCACTCTGTTCTTTGGTACGCTGACAGGCTTACTATGGCATAGACTACCTGGGAAGGAATTGAAGGAAGAAAGAAAGGGGAGGTCGGTATTGCTGGTCAGTTTCATTCTGGGTGGAGTAACGTGGGCAGTATTGACCCTGCTATTCCTTATAGGTGTGCTCACTTCCGGGGGTCCTGTAATAGAGCCTGGGCCTTTCTGGTGGGAAAGCATACTCTTTGTGTCGGTTGTCTTTCTCGGACTCCCCGGCTGGGTTCTCGCCCTTGACGCCTGGAGGAAGACGAGAAGGGGCGAATCTGGACTTAAATGGGGCGTAACTGGAGGTGTGCTTATGGCACTGACCGGTATTATGCTGCTTCCCGGGGTTCTCGCCATTACTGGCGGAGTGTTCAGCGGGCGCAAACCCGCCAGCGAGTCCGGCACCGCCGCAATTGAGCAATAACGATAAGCAAATTTGCTGAATGTATAGTGAGATAAGATAAATGGCTGATTTCGGACGGGGAATCAAAGCCGGTGTGGCTGTTGCAGCAGTCTACTTGATCATATCCGTAATACTTGAGTTAACCGGTTTCTCCTATCAGTTTCCGGTTATTACGGCGGCCGGACTCGGAATCGAACTCGAGTTAACCGATCCCTTACTTTTAACTGGCTCGATTTTTGGTCGTATAGTCGAAGGAATCATGTTCGGGGCGGTTTTCGCAGCCCTGTACAATTATCTGCCCGGCACCACCAGCGTTAAAAAGGGAGTGGTATTCTCGTCATTGCTCTGGGTACTTGGTGCAGTTGAACTTGTTTACACAATGGCTGGATGGATTCATGCGATGGCTGGATTGCCCACTGATGGTGGCCAGACTTTGTGGTCGACGAGCCTGACGGTGGCGGGTATTAAGGTTACCCTGCCAATGATTGGGCCGGCCTTAGCTGGCATCATATCCGCTATGGTCTTTGGTGCGCTGACAGGCTTCCTGGGGGACAGGTTTCGGGCGACAAGATTGGTACAAGCCGAAAAAGGTAGTGGGGTATTGCTGGTCAGCTTCGCCTTGGGGGTATGGGTGTGGGCATCCTCCGCAATAGGTATCATCAGATATGTGGTTAATGAAGGGACTCTTCCAGTAGGGCCTGGGCCTATGTGGTGGGGAAACATACTTCATGTGGCGGTTACGTTTATCGGGCCTGTCGGCTGGATTCTCGCCCTCGTCGCCTGGAGAAAGACGAAAAGGGGTGAATCTGGACTTAAATTGGGCGTAGCTGGAGGGGTAATTATGGCACTGACCGGTATTATGCTGCTTCCCGGGGTTCTCGCCATTACTGGCGGGGTGTTCAGCGGGCGCAAACCCGTCACCGAGTCCGGCACTGGTGCAGTTGGGCAATAACGATAAACAAATTTGCCGATGCCGGCCTAATCGAGGAATATAACTCGGACTTCTTAAGCCTTAAAGAGGGGAAAAGGACTTAAGCCAGAGCAGAATTGAATTTATCCCTTAGCGCTTAAAGGCGACCGGAAAACTGCACAATCCATCATTTCGTTTAAGGGATGCTTGACCATACGAAATGGATGAGATTTCTGTATTGAACAGTGCAAATCTAATAGACTGTTACTCACCGAGTCTGTCGCCTATTTCCAGTCTTGCCTGCTTGGCAAATTCGGCTGCCTCTATCTTGGATGATTTGTTCATTTGAACCTTCTGGACTAATATCGCCCCGCGTTTCAGTGATACCACGACTCCGTCTGCGCTACTGCTAACAATCTGACCTGGTAGACCACCCACAATGTCATAAATTGGCTTCGCGTCAAAAATCTTCAATGTTTTACCATGGAAGTATGTTGTTGCTCCCGGTTGAGGGTTGGTGCCCCGAATGAGGTTATATACCCTATCAATAGGTGCAGACCAGTTGATTATGGCATCCTTTTCAGTGCACAGGCCCTCGTAAGTGGCTTGTGATTCATTCTGAGGGATTCGTGGAGCTATTCCCTTCTTAATCAGTTCGATACCCTCCACCAATGCCTCTATACCCAAGGGGAAAAGTTTCTCAAAGTAGAGCGAGCCCACAGTATCATCGGGAGAGATTTCCACCTCCTTCTGTAATAGGATAGGACCAGTGTCTACACCTCTGTCAGGCCAGAATACGCTTATGCCTGTCTTAGTCTCACCGTTGATAATAGCCCAGTTAATCGCACTACCACCTCGATGCTTCGGAAGCAATGAGGGATGGTATTGTATTGTCCCCATCTTGGGATAGTTTAAGATAGAATCCGGCAGAATACTGGTCACAAAAGCCATGACATTCAGGTCGGGCTTCAATCTTGTGTACTCTTCATAGATTTCAGGGACTTGCATTGACCTTGGCTGAAAGACTGGTATACTTATCTGGATGGCTAATTCCTTTAACGGGTTCCTCTTCCCTGCAATGTCTTGGGGTGTATAAACTGCAACAACTTCTTCGCCCCTTTCAGTCAGCTTCTGAAGGACTTTCTCGCCAAAGGCTGCTTGTCCAATGCAGACAATGCGCATCGGTTAATTCTCTCGCTACTCACAATGACGGCCATCTACATTATAGACGTCGATGAAACTAATGAAAAGCAACTTCGTCAATATACGAGGGATTTCCCCAACAGTTAGCCATTCTGTTTAGTTCTATGTTTTTCATTGACCGGGGTAAGTAACCTTAATAAGCGACCCAGCAATCTTAGCTCTTTGCCTCTCGGCGTCTTCTGAGTCGGATTACCGAAGGCGGAGTCGAATTTATCCCTTAGCGCTTAAAAGCGACTGAAAAACTGCACAATCCGTCAGATTGTTCAACAGGAGATTCAAAGACCGGATAGGCGGACTACGTACCTTTTTGCCTATGGTGTAGCTGTGCTTGTAGTTCACGGTACCTGTCGATGTATTTGCGGATTGCTATCACAACAGCGGCGTGGCTCCAGGTCAGCGGTGATGCACCGAGCGGAGCACGGTTGTAGGGATGAACCTGTTCGGCAATAACACCACTTGGGAGAGCACAGCGTTTAGCCCAGGTGAAGATTTGGAGGGCTGGCTTTAAATCGTCTATCGATTGAGCCCTGGCAATATGGTATTGTGCCACCCACATAGTGCAGATAAACCAGGGGTTACCGGGGATATTAGCTATGTCCTGGCTGACTTGCTGGTAGCGGTCGTTCTCGTAACGGGCAATACCTCCCACCTCGGTTTTGCACCGAAGCCTGTCCATAAGTACTGCCATCGTGCTCTCAATAAGGGGATCAGTAGCCTGGAACATGCCGAACAGAAAAGGACCGCAAATACTGCTATCGATAGTGTAGTCCGGTTCCACCACACCGTCAGCGTCAACCGTGATTGAGCGCAGGAAGCGTCCCAACTTCTTGTCAAAAAGATACTCAATAGCCGCCTCTTTTATCTCAGCAGCCTCCTGGCGGTACCGTTTCGTGAGGGTCACCTCACCAAACATTTCCGTAAAATTGGCTGCCGCTTGTAAGCCTGCCCAGACCGCAGCCACGGTAAAAGAATGGATACCACGGCGTTCCTCCCAAAGGTCATATGAAGGTGCCGGAAGGTTCGTATAAGGCTCTCTATAGCTAGCCATAAAGTCGGCAGCGTTCTTAATCAGCGCTTGATAAAGGGAACGGATGTGCTCTACATTGTGGAACTTATGGTAGTGGTGCCAGAGGCTGTATATTACTAAAGCAGTCTCATCCTCTTCAATTGGCAGTTGCAGCTTGCCCTCCTCGTCTGCCCAGGGCATCCACTGGCCTGCCAGATACCTGTCAGCGGTATACTTGTGAAGGAGATAGCCTTCACTGGTGATGGCATTGGCGCAAAAATCGAAGAACTTATGACTGACTTCATCGTAGTTAGCCATGTCGAAGGCCTTAGCGGTGAAGGCGCCATCACGACCCCACACATAAGAGTAGGTGTCCCCCAAGACGTCGGTAATGTCCGAGTCAGTGCTGGCAATGATAGCGCCGCGGTTATCAGTCTGCACACGCATCGTGAGCAAGCTGCGGCGGTACAGGTCCAATATAGAGGCCGGCAGGTCGGCAAAGTCCAGCGATTCCTTATTCACCCATGCTCGCCAGTAATCACGGGTGCGTATGATGAATGACTCAGGTCCACGTTCCTTGACCAGAGCGTTGAGTTCCTCGACTCCGTGGAAGTGGGTACTGGCCGCCAGCCAGTGGTAAATGGTTGAGCTTCCTCCAGCGGGTACAGCCTTTTCATAGAGCCCGATGACGCCCTCAGCGAAGCCGCAGGTAAGAGGCACCTTCTCCAATTTGCCATCTTCGGCATCGCGCCGTGCACTTTGTTTATCCTCTGATTTTATGCTTCCGGTTGTCCAGTCGTCGAGGCCAACCCTTCCATTTACCTGGCCACCTGCCAGGAAGTAACGCTGCTCTTTATACATCACCAATGCCCTCTGTTCTGGGTGGTAGTAGATAGTATCGCTTACTTCCCTGCCCAGAATCCGTAGCGCATAATGGAAGAATAGACGTACGTCGCGGGGGTAGTCTCGGTGATTGACGATATTAACTCGTCTAAAGAAGATGTCCCGGTGAAAGTCCACGAGGTCAGAATAGGTGAGGGTAAGCCCTATCTCAGGATTAGTGGCCGTAACTTTGGTGACCAGACTATCGCTTTCATAGACCATTTCCTTCTGCCACTGGGGGCTGTCAATCCAGGTGAAGTTGCCATCAACCCAGATGCCAGTACGTGATACACAACCTTCGCTATGGTTCTCCTTGCCGATATAGGGATAGTAGATATCACGGAGGTTGTAATCAGTATCGAAATTGATGAGCAGGTTGCCATTGCCTACAGGTAAGTCTCTAGGCATGTTAGTTGTTGCACTACCCTCCTCTCTCGCTTTAATACACTATTATAGACCTCTAGGGTTTTCTGAGATGCTGGATTCCGTGAAAGTCTCTCGGCAGTCTCTCGGGCACGCTCAGCCGTAGCTTTTCTAAGTCCGGCCGATTTAATACAGTATTATAGACCTCCAAGGTTTTCTGAGCTACCTGATCCCATGAGAATTTTTCTGCGGTTTCCCTGGCACGCTCACCCATGGTCTTTCTAAGTCCAGCATTTGAAAGCAGCAACTCGATTTTTTCTGCCAGGCCGTTGACATCGGAGGGGGCTCTAAGTAGAAAGCCATTTACCCCATCGATTATGATATCGGCAGCTCCGGCAACCCTGCTGGTGATTACAGGCAAGCCGCTGGCCATAGCCTCGACGATGACCAGACCAAAGGGCTCATATATGGTAGGAAGAACGAATATATCGCTAGCAGCATAGTATTCCCAAAGATTGCTGCTGTGGGGGACAAAGATTATCCTGTCCCTCACCCGCTTTAGCTCCGCAAGCTGGCCGTAGAATTTCTCGTCACCGCTACCACAGATAAAAAGTTTGACATCCGGCCTCTGAACGAGCGAAAGTGCTTCCATGATATGAAGCACTCCTTTTCTCTCCCAGTCACCTCCGGCGAACATCAGTAATGAATCACTACGGGATACACCATGCTCTTGCCTGATCTGGCCTCTATAGAGCAGCCGATTAGTCGGGTGGAATCTGAGTGTATCTACTCCATTAGGGATTACGATGATATTTTTGGCGGCATTGCCATAATGACGGATGAACTCCCTTTTCATAGACTGTGAAACTACGATAAGCGCTTTAGGGCTATCGCGGCCGATTATTACTCCCTCAACAAAGGCGGCTAATCTACGATATATGCTGTGGTCAAGGACTTTCAGTTTTTGCCTTATACTCTTATGCGGCATCTCAATTATGTTGGCTTTCTCAAGACGAAGACCCTCCTTCTCACAGAAATGGGAGGTGATAACGTCAGCGGGAAAGGCACAACAACACCCTGCTGAATGGATGATATCAAAGCTCCTTTTCCTGAGGAAGGAAAGAGCGGTAAGAATGATGGTGCTGGATACCAGGAAGGTAAGGTAGGCTAAGAAATTGGGACGGGTAACCGCTGGCACCTTATAGTGCTTAATTTTGGACAGGTCAATTCCCTCAATGTTGTGAGAGAAAACCGAAACCTGATGGTCCTCACAAAGCCTCTCGACCAGGGCGGCGGTAACTTTTGCCGGGCCAGCTTGATGATGAACACCAGACGTAATGACAGCGATTCTCAAACATGCCTCCAGAAGGTGCCTTTGACGCAGGGGTTTAGTATACAGTCCTCTTGCGGGAAGGTACCACGTTTTGCTTCAAAGAGCTAGTGCCAACTCCTCCACCGGGGCCGCTACTATCATAGCGCTTGTCCTTTAGAACCATAAATATTATACCACAGCGGACGTGATAATGATATGTGCAGGGGTTTATTCTGTGCTGGCTGCGGCGTAGTCTGGCCCAAGTAAACAACGCAGCCCACGCTGCCTAAACAAAAAGCCATTTTGTTCGCTTAACTTCCTCGAACCCTATGGGTGGTCGGGCAATTGCCAAGCCATTTCAGGAATGCTTTGAATCTTAGCTATTTGCCTTTCGGCGTCTTCTGGGTGAGATTACCGAAGGCGGAATCGAATTTATTACTTAGCGCTTAAGGCGACTAGAAAACTGCACATGTATATTGTTAGTGCCTCTTTAGATTAGAATTCTCGGTGAAGGTAATTACTACGGCTGGCTATCAGTCTCTACCTTCGTTTCGTTCCCCACATCACAATGGCTACACCTTGAAGCAGGCGTCTTTTTTCTACCAGCGGAATTCCGTTTTCACGCCATATTGCGGCGAGGCGATCAACAGGACATCGCTTACAGAAGCCAGAGATACTCGGACCTAAGAAACAGCCAACACGATGCCAACCTCGTGAAACGGGGATGGTCATTATGGGCATTACGACCCTATTGTAGAGTTCCCATATAGCTCTCATCCAAAGGGCTTCTGGAATGCCGAACTCAAGCGACAGCAATTCCCCGCCTGGTTTCAGTACGCGAGACAGCTCCCGTATTGTTGCATCAGGGTCTTGGACGTAACGCAACAGGTAGGTGAAGACAACCGCATCGAAGGTCTCGTCAGGAAAGGGTAAATGCTCAGCACGGCCCTGGAGAAGTTGGACTCTGCCGTCCAGGCTTTTCTTCTCGACGGCGCGGAGGCCAGCTTCCAGCATCAAGTGGCTAACATCGAGTCCCACGATTCGGCCATCATGGTGGTCGGCAATCTCCATGGCGACACCGCCTGTACCGGTACATACGTCAAGCACAAGGTTCCCCGGCCGAAGAGCCATTCGCGAGACCAAGAACTCGCGCCAACGAAGGTACTGAAAGAAAGTCAGCACTTGCGCCCAGGTGTCGTACGAGGGGGCAATACCATCAAACAGGTCTTGGGCAAGGGTTCTCCTTACTGGGACCGCAGGTTCGGATTCAACCAGCGAAGCCGATCGGTCCTCACTTTTGTTCGTTTTCATTCTTTATCCTCCATCGAGCTGTCTTTTCTGCGCACTATCTCACGAAATTAGCAGCGCCAAGATACTGCGGGCTTGGGTCACTCTTGATTGTAGATAACCTATGTAATCCAGGCAAACAAATCCCATAATTTTAGTTGGACTGTACGCTGAAGTTTCAACAATAGCATAAAGTCTTGCCTGTCGTCCAGTACCACCCACTGTACCCGACTTGAACTCTATTACATACCTGATTCTTGAGCAGTTCTAAACTGCAGGGTTCGTCAGATTGTTCACTTTGCCATCCATAACACTTGAGGCAGACGTAGACCTCGAATAGAGCGGCGGGACTTGACAATCTTAATAATGGGTGTATGATGTATTTAGTAGTTTAAGTTTAGGTTATTGCAAGCTTCTTAGGATTCTGCCAGACTCATATCAAGTATTGGATGACCCGGGCTCTAACTAGAATTTTTGAGAAAGGAGGTCATCCAATGAGTTTTCAAGACAAAACGATCCACTGTGCTGATTGTGGGACTGACTTCAGCTTCACCGCTGAGGAACAAGAGTTGTTTCAATCCAAGGGCTATACTAATGAGCCCAAGCGCTGTCCTTCATGCCGGCAGGCAAGGAAGACAGCGCAGAACGGAAGTCGTGGCAGCAGCTACGGGCTCCCACGCCAGATGTTTCCTGCCATATGCGCCGAGTGCGGTAAAGAGACCCAAGTGCCTTTTGAGCCTACCACTGGCAGGCCAGTCTATTGTAGCGATTGCTACAGTAAAGTCAGACTGAGTAGATAATGCCGGTTTGACCATAAACATACACGGGCCGGGGATACCTGGCCCGTGTATGTTTATAAAATATGGCGTCTTCACAATTACATTTACCTTCACCGCTTCCAAACAGAGGCCCTACACTAATACAGGCCTGACCAATGACACAAAAAATGCAGACTCGGTCGTAGGAGACTGAAGACAACAGAGTCTCAGTGACGAATATGGACTATAAGCAGGACTGGATAGAGACAAGATTTCGCTAACGCATATGAATTATCGCAGCGACATAAGAAACATAGTTATTATTGCTCATGTTGACCATGGTAAGACTACCCTGGTAGATGCCATGCTCAAGCAAAGCAAGGTTTTCCGGGATAACCAGGTAGTTGGCGAATTAATAATGGACCAGAATGCCCTTGAGCGAGAAAAGGGGATTACCATCATGGCCAAGAATACGGCCGTAGTTTACCGGGCTGTCAAAATCAATATTATTGATACACCAGGACACGCTGATTTCAGCGGGGAGGTGGAGCGTGTCCTAAGTATGGCAGATGGGTGTCTGCTCCTGGTGGACTCTGTAGAAGGTCCCATGCCCCAGACTAAGTTTGTACTTCGACTAGCAATGAAAATGGGTCTAAAACCCATTGTGGTTATCAACAAAATAGACAGGCGAAATTCGCGCATAGCAGAGGTACTAAAACTTACCGAGGACCTGTTCCTAGAATTAGCTATCAGTGCTGACCAGCTTGACTTCCCGGTACTATATGCCAGTGCCCGGGAAGGTACTGTCGTAACTGAATTGGGCATGAAAGGCCAAGATGTCACTCCACTGCTCGAATGCATATTGGGGAAAGTACCACCACCGAAAATTGAAAGTGGATCATTTCAAATGCTGGTTTCTAATCTAGCCTATGACAGCCACAAAGGTAAGATAGCTATTGGTAGAATCTGGAGAGGAAAGGTTGCTCCACACCAACTGGTAGTCAGTGTGGGTGCTGATGGAAGTGTAACTCATTATGAGATTAGTGAAGTGTTTACCTATCTCGGGCTCAAACACTTAAAGGTGGAGGAAGCCGAGGCGGGTGATATAGTAGCTGTGACCGGTCTCGACAAGGTCAACATCGGAGATACCATTGCTAGTCTGGAGCAGACTGAAGCTCTACCGCGTATAGAGATTGGCGAACCGACGGTAGAGATGACCTTTGGAGTAAACACCTCACCTGTTGCTGGCCGTGAGGGGCACTTTTGCACCACACGCCAGTTGCGGGCACGACTCAACAGAGAGCTGGAAACTAATCTCAGTCTCAGGGTACAGGGTACAGATGGCCGAGATACCTTTCTGGTAAAAGGGAGGGGAGAACTGCATCTGGCTATATTGATTGAGACCATGCGCCGGGAGAGCTATGAATTTGAGGTCTCCAAACCAAAAGCTATCACCAAAATAGTTGACGGTAACCTTGTAGAACCTGTGGAGGTTCTTACCATTGATACCCAAGAGGAATATCTGGGAGTTCTAACCGAGATGCTGAGCAAGCGGCAAGCTCAGCTTGCGGATATGCGCAATGATGGCCATGATGATGTGCGTTTGGTATTCCATGTGCCTACCAAAGGACTCATTGGCTTCCGCACTGTTTTCTCTACCGCCACGCATGGTGAAAGCATCATGAATACCACTTTTCTTGGGTATGAACCTTATTATGGAGATATAATTTCGACTCGTAATGGAGCACTGGTAGCGTCGGAACAGGGTATAGCTGTTACCTATGGTCTAAATAATGCCCAGGGGCGGGGCTGCACCTTTATTGAAGCAGGCACGCCAGTCTATGAGGGTATGATAATAGGGCTGAATTCACAGCCGAAGGACATAGCCATCAACGTGTGCAAAGAAAAGAAGAAGACCAATATACGTTCGTCTACATCTGATATTGCCATAAAACTGGCTCCTCCCGTGCAGTTGAGCCTGGAGCAAGCAATGGATTTTATAAATGATGATGAACTAGTTGAGGTAACTCCTGGGAATATCAGGCTGAGGAAAAAATTACTCACCCAGGCACAACGAGCGAAGGACAGAGCTTCTTCCAGGCGAAGCATGAAGTAATAGAATAGGGCTTATCGCTAAAATGGCTGAAATACCGAATTGCTATCCTGATTCATGCGCTACCCAAATCATCATTTTGTTGCCTCTTGCTATTTGAGGTATATACGGAGTAAGATTCCATGGATATGTGGTTAATTAACTTGAGAAATGGCACAGACTTTAGCTCTGCATGGTTTGGCGTCAATCGATAACCAAAAGGGTGCATAATGGATGAACAATCTGAACAATTGAGGTTTGCAGTACTGATTGATGGTGACAATGCTCAGGCGTCTCTTCTTCCTCAAATCCTGGCAGAGGTTAGTAAAATCGGGCTGATAACGGTCAAGCGGATATATGGAGACTGGACCAGTATAAACATGAATAGCTGGAAGGATTCGCTTCATAAACATGCAATTCAGCCCATACAGCAGTTTAGGTATACGGTTGGCAAGAATTCCACAGATAGTGCGATGATAATTGACGCGATGGATCTGCTCCACAGTCACAATATAGGCGGCTTTTGTCTTGTTGCCAGCGACAGCGATTACACACGACTGGCAACAAGAATAAGAGAGGAAGGCCTTTTCGTTATTGGAGTGGGAGAGAAAAAGACTCCAGAAGCTTTCATCAACGCCTGCAACCAGTTCATCTACTGTGAAAATCTAATTGGACCCAAGCAAATAGGAAGGAAAGCAGCAAAGGAAGAGAAATCTGATGTATCTGACCCTTTAAACCTTCTTCTCGAAGGGTTCAATCTAGCTGCGAAAGAAGAGGAATGGCTTCATCTGGCTACATTAGGCTCCGTTCTTCGCCAATTGGCTCCAGCATTTGATCCCCGTACTTACGGTCATCAACAATTACAGTCTCTCATCAAAAAATATCCAGAAACATTTACGCTCAAACGGGATAAATCAAGAAAACCACCGGTGGTGTATGTCGCGCTAACGGCTCCTAAATCGGATACAGACTAATCATGAACTTGCGCTAAATCCTGGCCTTACAATGAAAATACGGGCGTGGAAGGGTTGAGGTAGAAAAACAGTCCACATAGATGTGGTTCACTTAGCAGAGCACCTGGTTACGCAAATAGCCAGGAAATTCAGCTTACATATTCCATCTTTTCGTGCAGGGCACTACACTTTTCATCGTATTGTTAACCCTGTTGTCCATAACGTCTGAGGCAGATGTAGACCTTGAATAGAGCCACGGCGGGATTTGACAATTTTAACAGGCTATTTACAAAATGTTTTGTTTTGGTGTATAATGCATTTAGTGGTTTAAGTTTAGGTTATTACAAGCTTCTTAGGATTCTGCTAGATTCATATCAAGTATTGGATGACCCGGGCTCTAACTAGAATTTTTGAGAAAGGAGGTCATCCAATGAGTTTTCAAGACAAAACGATCCAGTGTGCCGATTGTGGGACTGACTTCAGCTTCACCGCTGGGGAACAAGAGTTCTTTCAATCCAAGGGCTATACTAATGAGCCCAAGCGCTGTCCCTCATGCCGACAGGCAAGGAAGACAGAGCGGAATGGAAATGGTGGTAACAGCTACGGGCTCCCCCGCCAAATGTTTGCTGCCATATGCGCCGAGTGCGGCAAAGACACCCAAGTGCCTTTTGAGCCTACCGATGGCAGGCCGGTCTATTGTAGCGATTGCTACAGTAAAGTCAGACTGAGTAGATAATGCCGGTTTGACCATAAACATACACGGGCCGGGGATACCTGGCCTGTGTATGTTTGTAGAATGTGGCGATGTATCATCTCAATGGGAGTCTCGATACGTGAAGGTGACTCTCAGGATTCCCTGTTGTGTCGCTTTCAAAGGATGGTGCAAATGAGTGGAATTCTGCGCGAGGCAAAGTCCCACCGCCATTTTCTCCGCAAGGATTACGAGATTAAGCGAAAGGAGGAGCACTGGTATGAAGATTTATGTCGGTAACTTGCCCCATGAGGTAACTGAAGAGGAATTACGTCAGGAATTTGCGACTTTTGGAGCAGTGACGTCTGCAAACATTGTAACAGACAAGTACAGTGGGCGACCCAGGGGATTCGGGTTTGTTGAAATGGCAGTGGTGTCTGAAGGTCAAGCCGCAATTGCCGGCCTCAACGGCAAAGTACTGAAGGACCAGACCCTTATTGTTAATGCGGCTCGCCCACCTTCTGGGAACAGAGGCGGTGGGTCTTACGGCAACAGAAGAGGCGGTGGACCTAGTAGAGGAGGACAGCGAAGGTATTAGACTCCTTCTCATTCATTTCTGCCTGAGACACACAGGATATATTCGTTATCCTTGAGATGTGTAACACTTAACCAGTTTGTTCACTTAACTACCTCAAACCCAGTGGGGTGGTCAGGCAATTGCTAAGCCATTTCAGGAATGCTTTGAATCTCGGCTCTTCGCCTTTCGGCGTCTTCTGAGCCAGATTACCCAAGGCGGAATTCGGGACCAGTCCGTTGGAAGCAGGTCTCTAATCCTATTCGAAAGGATATACCTTACCTGTTTCCCTTCCCATTGCCTGCAACATTTCTTTACCACTGGAGAAAATGGCAGAAGCTTCTTGAGGTGATTTGTGAACCATGGTGATTGACCCTGTGGGACACGTAGATGCACAGAGCCCACAGCCAATGCATCTATCCCTGTCGATGATGGTATAGTCATTTTCAACTCGGATGGCATTCATCTGGCATCGCTCCACGCAGGTACCGCAGCTGGTACAGGTCTCCTGGTCTTTTGTGGCATAGTAGTTTGACCTTGCTACGGCGTTCGGATTACCGTATTTTGTGACAAGTGCCAAATATTTACAACAGCAGCCGCAGCAGTTGCATATGAATGCCTTGTTGCCCGCGCTGTTTGTGGAGCAGTGAATCAGGCCATCCTCTTCGGCTTTCAACAGTATCTCCTTTGCCTTTTCCTTTGAAATTTCCCGGCCGAGTCCATTTTCAATGTAGAAATCCGCTGATGCCCCAAAACTCATACAAGTCTCCAGTAACTTGTCACACCCCTTTCCAACCATTCTACTTTCTTTCCGGCAAATGCAGTCGGCAACGGCAAACCTGGTATGTAATTCGATAATCTGTGACACCTTTTCATAGGGCTGAATTTCGGTGCTCCCTTCTATCTCTTGCTCAACAGGGATAACGCGAAATCCCCCTATTTTTCGGTTTCGCTGTTCAGGTACCATCCCCTCCTCGAAATACTTCTCGTAAAGTTTGATGTTTTCCTGGGTCAGGTTATTCAACTGGAACTCCCAGATTCCAATTACCCAGGGTATCAGGAGGTAGTAAAGCTCGTTATCAGGCGCTGTATAACGCAGTATCAATCCCCTTCTCGACATCTCGTACAGGGTTTCTCCCAGTTCAGTTTTATCTTTCCCTGTCCTCTCTGCTATAGCCGCTACGTTTTCTGGAAAGGGTCGCAAGTGCAACATTATCTCGGCCTCATTAGGAGCAAAGAGATGCTGTAGTATCTCCAGCTCCACACCGCTTTCAGTTTTGGGGAATCCCTGGGGAAACATATCCAGTCTTTCACGAAGTCTCTCATAAACGTTAGACATAGCAATCTCCTCTCACGTTAGACAAGAATGAATTCTGTAATTATACCCTTGTCCGAGAGAAAATGTACTGCACCTCTGAGGTATGGAAAAGATAAATGGTACCTCGGGACATAATATTAGTAGGCCTAATCGGTATAGTGTCCCTGAGATTCTATTCTCGGGGCTCCATTCAGCGGGAATACCGCCGCCACTCATGAGCAGGTAATGTTCATTCGGGCGCTGTCCCAGCAATGCCAGTCGTCATCGTGGAAGTAATTGGAGTTCTTGACACGCCCTTCTCCGGTAGTGCTGCTCCACTCGATATATGTGTGGTTGTCCGCGCCCTTGTTGTACATATCCCAGATGTGATCATAGGGACCACCTTTAGTATACTGGGTGTCGATATAGCCTCCGTTCTCCGGACCATCGGGGACTATGTTTGTGTATCTGGCAGCGTGTGTGCCTGCGGAGATATTGCGGGACCAGTCTATTCGCACCAGGTCGGTTGGGACAGCCGGGCTCTGCTTGAGAATCCAGAAGCCCTCGGTTGCCGGGAGGCTGTTTTCGCCATAATACCACAGAAAGTCCTCATACTCGCCTTCTTTCGATATTCTCATATCCCAGTGGACTCCCTCCGTGATAAATTGTCCGTGCAGCTCGGCGCTGTATACTGAGCCGCCGATCATCACTGAATATGACCAGATCCATGAGCCATCGGGCTGCTGCAGCGGAATATTATGGAAGGACGCGCGAAATGCTGCTACCGGCACCGCAAGTCCGACTCTGATAATTGTACTCCAGATGCCTACGGCGAGCGCCGCATAGTTCCGGTTGGATTGATTGCCTGTTTCGAAAGAGACTAAACCATCCATCCCATTGCTCTCGAAGTGTTCAAAGGGGATGACGAAAGTCTCTTCGGGAGGAATAGTTGGCGCTCCTGATGTGCCGCTGCATCCGGTGACGGTCAAAACCGCGATGACCAGAATGAGCAGTAAATGCGCCAGAGTTTTACCTCTCAGTGTTTTCATAGATATTCTCCTTTCACACCTTCGCCTGTTGCCTAGATTGTGGGATAAGACAGATATACCTTAGAGCGGAACAAGTCGTTAACAGGCATACAGATAAATGCTAACATGTGAGCGAAAAGCAATCAACTGCATGTTAGATGTGTGTTGATGGTCTATGGTTTTGTCACACCAAGATGCTTTGTGCAAATGTTAGGCATGAAGGAAATGGTGATATCGCGGGTCACAAATCGCCAAAATGCTTAACGACCGCCTCGGTGATGGGAGCCCTTTCGTGCAACTCCCGAAGGCCTTCGCTGGAGAAGGCATACAATAACTATCCAAAATGTGCCGCAGCAGATAATAATGTCAGGATTTATGATTTCGAGCTTTGATTTCCAATAAAAGGGTGCCATTAAATTGGCAGGTCACGAACAAATAGGAAGTAATTTGTGTCTTGACCATGCTGTTAAAGTGGAGTAAATTCAATAGGGAAATTCTCCATAATAGCCATCGGATTTGCTAGGTTATGCCTACACTTTTGTTAGATAGAAACGCCATCAGAGCCCTGATGAAGATGTCCGACGTTATCAATGTGGTGGAAGAGGCTTTCAGGATGTGTGGCGAAGGCAGGGGAAAGATGCCAGCCAAAACATATTTATCCGTTGAACATGGTGATTTCAGGGCAATGCCTGCTGCCTTACCGGGGTGTGCGGGCATGAAATGGGTAAACGTACACCCTCAGAATCCGTCTCTTGGTCTACCTTCGATTATGGCTATCCTGATCTACAATAAGCCGGAAACAGGGTATCCGCTAGCAATAATGGACGCTACTGAAATCACGGCTTACAGGACTGGTGCGGCAGCGGCTATCGCCTCCAAGTACCTGGCGCGACGAGATTCGCATACAATTGGAATTATCGGTGCTGGCTTTCAAGCACACACGCAGATACTAGCCCATGCCGAGCTGTTTAGCCCCATCTCAATAAATGTTTTTGATGTTTCCAAAGCGGCAGTTGCGAAATTAATGAATGCCTTCCCGCAGTTTCCGATCAAAAATTGCTCCATTCAAGAGGCAGTGGCATCAGATATCGTATGCACTTTAACCCCTTCTCATAGTCCTATTATCAAGAAGGTGTGGATAGCCGCCGGGACTCACATAAATGCGGTCGGTGCTGATGCGCCAGGCAAGCAAGAACTTGACCCTGCGATATTGAAGAAGGCAGTTGTCGTTGTTGATGACCTGAAACAGGCAGGTACCAGCGGCGAGATTAACGTCCCTGTCCAAAAAGGTATCTATAGTATTGGTGAAGTCTACGGAACACTCGCCGAATTGGTTGTGGGCAAGAAGAAAGCGAGAACAGATAATAGAGTTATTACCGTATTCGATTCGACTGGAATTGCCGTCGAGGACATAGCTGTGGCTAAGCTTCTGTTTGAGAAGGCTCAACAAGTGGGCGGTTATCCATCAGTTGACTTGATAGGAATATCTTGATAGGAATATTAGGAATATGAGGTAGCAGACAGCAAATGAAGTTCCTTGGTTGCTCGCATGACACGTTCCACCCTTTTGTTCATTTTGACATCTTTTGTACCTGGGGTAGATTTAGAGAAAATACAGGTCTGTAGGAGGATCTATCTGTTTGTTAGACTGTTTCCGGAGGTTTTGGTATCGTCAATGCCCAAGAGGCTAGCCTGCTTCGATTGATTTCGCTTGCGGTCTCAATGATAATATTATAGATTCTCTATTTGAGGCAATGTTAGATGAAAATAATTGACTTACGTAGTGAAACCGTTACTCATCCCACGCCTGCGATGCGGCAGGCAATGTTTGAGGCGGAAGTAGGTGACGATGTTTACCATGAGGACCCCACGGTCAACCGGCTTGAGATAATGGCGGCCGAGATAATGGGCAAGGAGGCCGCGCTCTTCACTACCTCCGGCACCCAGAGTAATATTATTGCAGTGCTCACTCATACAAGTCATGGTGATGAAATCATCGTGGGAGACGAGGCGCACATCCTCTGGTACGAAGTAGGGGGTGCTGCTGCGCTCTGTGGTGTGACTATGCGTACCGTGCCCAATGACAGTTGTGGCCGTCTCAATCCGGATGATATTGACCGAGTAATCCGAGGCAGGGATATGCACTACCCGGAGACGACGCTCCTCTGTCTTGAGAACACACATAATCGCTGCGGTGGGGCCGTCCTTACGACGGATTACACAGACGAAGTCTGTAATCTGGCCCACACACGCGGGCTGAAGGTACATCTGGATGGCGCCCGCATTTTTAATGCCGCAATTGCTCTGGGTGTACCGACGTGCACACTGGCCCAGAATTCGGATTCTGTAGCATTGTGCCTTTCGAAAGGACTGAGTGCGCCGGTTGGATCACTGCTGTGCGGGAGCAAGGATTTTGTTGAGCGAGCCCGCAAGTTTCGTAAGATGCTGGGTGGTGGCATGCGGCAGGCGGGGATTATCGCAGCTGCAGGCATCGTGGCACTGGAAACAATGGTAGACCGTCTGGCTGAAGACCACTCCAATGCGAGACGTCTGGCACAGGGGCTCGCGGGGATAAAAGGTATAAAGCTGGCCCAGGATGACATACCTAGCAACATCGTGATGTTCCATCTGTCGCCGGAATTGTCTGTTGTCGAGTTTGTTGAAGGCCTTGATAGAGCGGGGGTGAAGATAGGCTTACGTGACGGCCGCCCATTCCGTGCGGTTACTCACCGCATGATCTCATCCTCAGATATTGATGAAGCACTGACACGCATCGAAGCAGTTTGTCGCAGACTCCGTGGTCGAGCTCAGAAATAGTCTTAGCGTGACAGCACTGTGAGAATATCCTGTCGATGCATTTCACGCCGGTTCGCATAAGTATATATGGATGTCGGCTCTTAGCCTGATGTAATCCCGAAACCGAAACCAGTATGGCAAAACTGAGTTGCATCACCTCTCGCCATTTTGTCCATTTTGCAATTCATAGAGCGTGAGGCATACGCAGGCCTAGAATAGAGCCACGGTGAGATTTAAGAATCTTAATAAGCTACCTGGCAATCTTAGCCCTCGCCATCCGGCACCTTCTGAGCCAGATTGCCAAAGGCGGAATTGAATTCATTACTTAGCGCTTAAATGCGACTAGAAAAGTGCACAATCCGCTATATTGTTACGTGGCATCGGATAGCATATTGCCCAAGTTGGACGGCAAAACCTGGCATGAGCCAATACTTCCGCTAATAATCGGTACTTACCTTCTGTCAGCAAATCCAGCATATTAAGATAGAATTAACACAACTAGCGACATTGGTCGCCAAGGTGAATTAATGGGGTATTATCTATATGACGCGCGGGGCTATGTTGGTGACCTAGCTTCAATTCACAGATTGCAGCAAGGTTGTCTATCTGGTAACTCAGGAAGTGAACGAGAAATACGGTAGAAGGGCAGTCAGGGAGTTCTGGTTAGCTAAAGATGCGTTACTATCCATCAGGGGAGGGACAAATACAGCTAGGTCGAGGCTGACTCTCTGGGGTTATGCTCAGCAGGCTATACACAAAACTCTTGACACTATGCTTCTTTAGTTTCTCGCTTCCATATCCGCCATAGTATCAGGCAACGCGACACGCAGATCCGTATTGTCATTCAGGTATCAATTAGTGCACACTTATCCCTTCTTATCTTAAAAATCATCTCCGCCCTCGGTTATTCAGTTGTTTCGGACCCAATTGTACCGTAGTCGATAGCTCTAATAAGCCTGTCTATAAATTTGTAAAACTTCGTTTGGATCACTGACAGGGCGCCCATTGAAGATGACAGCCGTATCAGCAAGTGCATGAAATGCGCATATTGCAAGGTTCTCTTCCGGAACGCCCACGTCGCGCAGTCTCATCGGATGGCCCACCTTTTTCATCAAATCCTCCACCGCATCCGCTGCTGCTAGGGCGGCATCCCGCTCTGTCATGCCGACGGTGTCAACTCCCAGAGCCTGTGCTACCTGAACCAGCTTGTCGGCTGCATGGTCCACGTTATACCGCATTACTTTAGGAAGCAATATGCCGCAGGCTGCCCCGTGTGGGACATGGTACATTGCCCCTATTGTATGCGCCATGGCATGTGCCAGACCAACCTGGGCAATGGTGAATGCCCACCCTGCCATGGTAGCTGCTAGCTGTATATTGAGCCGTGCCTTTTCATTCATGCCGTCGGCTACGACTAGCGGCAAGTTTTCCTTAATCAGGCGTATAGCCTGCAATGCCATACCGTCACATATCTTGTTTGCCATAGTGCTTGTCATAGCCTCAATGGCATGTGTCATGGCATCCATGGCAGTGGTGACTGTTAAATCCTTGGGCAGGGTCATGGTGAAACGTGGGTCCAGAATAGCCACATTCGGCATAATTCGTGTGTCTACTATGAAGAGTTTACGTCCGGCGCCCTTGCTTGTGAGTACGGCTATATTTGTTACCTCGCTGCCAGTCCCTGCTGTTGTTGGAACAGCGATATGCGGGGTCTGCGGCTCGGTGAGAACCAGAAAGTTCAGGTAATCATTCGCCTTGCCTCCGTTCTTTAAGATTACACAGACCCCTTTGGCAGTATCGATAACGCTGCCTCCACCTACGCTGACGATGCAGTCCGCCTTCAGTTCACGGGCCATGGCAGTGGCTACATCAATTGTTTCCAGATCGGGATCCGAAGGGATATTGTCATAAATGCCCACACAGAAATCCACGAGGGCATCTTTCACCAACTGGGCAAGCCCAGTTTTCCTGACCCCGGGATCGGTAAGAATCAGAGCCCTGCGGCAAGCAAGATCAACAACAGCCTTGCAGATTGAGCTCAGAGCTCCATGGCCGGCGATTACGTTAGTCGGGCAATTGTAATTAAAACCTTCCACCTTCTTATAGTCCGACATAAGTTGGAAGGTCATATTCGACTTATGGTCGGCAATAGCGGCTACATGTATTCTCTTGATCTGAGTATATTCACGCAGGCTTTCCAAACCCAATTCGCGGCCGACGCCAGATTGCTTGTAGCCGCCAAAGGGGCAGAAATCCGAAAATATATGGTAGTTGTTTATCCACATTGTTCCAGTACGAACTCCACGAGCTACGCGTGTAGCCCTGGTGGTGTTAGTGGAAAATACACCACCTGCCAGACCGTACATGGAATCATTAGCAATTGCAATCGCTTCTTCATCACTATCGAATTTTATGACGCAAAGAACAGGGCCGAATATCTCCTCCTGCGCAACACGCATCTTGTTCTTGACATTGGCAAATATAGTGGGAGCATAGTAATATCCACCTTTGATACCGGGTACTTCTACGCGTTTGCCGCCGGTGATCAGTTCCGCGCCCTCTTCTTGTCCTAATTTTACATAACCTTCAACCTTAGCCAGTTGTTGCTTGCTGACAAGGGGCCCCATGTGAGAGGTCGGGTCCATCTGGTATCCGACACGCATAGATTCAGCCCGCTTTTTCAGCTTTTCGAGGAATTCATCATGAATCTTTGATGAGACTAATACACGACTACCAGAGGAACAAACCTGTCCTTGGTGAAAGAAATTGCTGAAGAGGGCGCCTTCCACAGCAAGCTCCATATCTGCATCGTCGAGTATGATATTGGCTGACTTGCCGCCGAGTTCGAGTGTCACCTTTTTCACTGTAGCGGATGCCATTTTCATAATTTCACGACCGATTTCCGTGCTGCCAGTAAACGCTATCCTATCTACAGCAGGGTGGGTGCAGAGAGGTTCGCCCAACTCCTCTCCCGGACCGGTGATGACATTGAATACTCCATCGGGGATACCAGCTGCTTTTGCTGCTTCTGCCAGTATGAGTGCGGTAAGAGGGGTATACGAAGCCGGTTTCAAAACCATAGTGTTCCCCATTAGGAGAGCGGGAGCGATCTTCCACATGGCTATGTACATCGGGTAGTTCCAGGGAACAATTCCTACACATACCCCAATCGGTTCCCTGTGGATGAATTCACGACCCGGCGCAAAAGCGTTCCCTGAGACTGGTATTTCCTCCTCCCAGGGAAATTTTGTGATTGCCGCCAGGCTTAAATTGCGTAATAAAGTGACACTGATTAAAGGCATGAACTTGGCCAGTGATATGATCTGGCCGGCGTCCATGGATTCAGTTGCAGCGAGGCGCAGACCCTGCTGTGCTATCTGGTCGGCAAAATCCTGGACTTTGGCGGCACGGGCTGCCGGGGTAAGGCCGCTCCAATCCCCTCTGTCGAAAGCCTTACGTGCCGCCGCTATAGCCTCTTCTGCGTCAGCCTTTCCTGCTTGGGCTACTGTGGCTATGGGTGCCTCAGTGCCGGGGTCAATCGTCTCGAACGTTTTTCCACTGTCAGCATCTACGAACTCGCCATTGATAAACAGTTTATATTGTTCCATCAGTTCCCCCTTTTAATATATTTCAAAATGACAGCGTAATATCATACGCTTACAAATATATGGTCACATACTGTAAAATCCGCACGTTCATACGTAAAGGTTGGGCTGAATTTTGATGTCGCTGACACCGAAACCATCCCACTCGCCTACAGGTTTGCTTGATGTGAGCACAAATCCTTTCCTCCCCATTTCATCCACATAGGAGATGGTTACTTCACCCACAACTTGATAAATCTCGGGATTAATAACGAATGTCAGGCCATCTAATTCCAAGGTCAAATCGGTCTCAAAGATAGTGTCCCCGCATAGGTATAGTGACGAATCACAGCATCCGCTAAAATAGAGAGCAATGCGAATAGGCTGCTGGATACTTTTATCAGCTAGAAGTGATCTGCTGGCCTGGCTCACACCTGGCCCCAACTTGACTATGAGATTGATTTTCCACCCCCTTCCCACCTGTCTAATTTGATGGAAATTTTAGTGAAGAGAGGTTGTCACACTATTGACTCTTTATGTCGTTATATGAACTCCGCTGCATTCCTTTGCAATCGTGCCTTGGGTCCGATTATATATTTTAGCCATTATCAACGCCTACGTCAATAATCACCGTACGTCTTGAGACAGGGCAACACGGGCTATTGCACAGTAAGCCAAATTGTTACCTACACACCTGAACTGGATAGCCCTTCTGCCCGAAAAGTCAGGCTTGATATTGCAGAATAGCACGTATGCGCTGGAGCACTGGCGGATGAGAATAGTTGAGAAAAACGTAAGTCATGGGTTTTCTTCAACGGATCAAGCTAGAGAATAGTATCAATATCAATCTGAGCAATACCAGAAGGTTGCTCAGCACCGATTCAAATCAGCGAAAACTAATATGATCATCGCCGAAGGATTTTCTGAACGAGGTTTTGTTTATAGTGTGAAATCAGAATAGAGACTCTTAATATAAACCAATTATTGTTTGTACGATATATAATGGCAGGGGAAAACGCTGCGATACCAGAACCTGGTGATTTCTACCTAAAAACGGTCAAAGAGTGCCTCGAAGCTCTCAAAACGAATGAGAAGGGTCTTTCGAACACGGAAGCTCAAAAAAGACTCACTCAATACGGTGAAAATCAGCTCATCACTCTAGGAAAGACACCGAGGTGGTTACAGTTTTTAATTCAATTTAGGGATGTCCTGGTAATTATACTCATCATCGCAGGAGTGATTTCCTTTGCCATTGGCGATTTTCGCGGTGGTTCCATTATGTTCATAATTGTATTGATAAACGCGTTTATCGGTTATTTCCAGGAACATAAGGCAGAACGCATCATGGATTCCCTTAAGAAGCTGGTTCAATCTCCCGCCAAAGTATATAGAGATGGCGAGTTGACTGAGCTGTATTTAGCAGAGGTATTCCCCTGGCAGAATGAGGAGGACATTGAAGAAATCAGGAAGAGTTTCCCCTGGGATTTGAAGGTGGCTGAAGAATTGAAGATAATGGAGCCGCCTACAGAGAGGGAGCTATGGGCATTGAGGTTAATGGATTCTACGAGTAACTATATTGTAGCCAGCGTTATGGACAGGCCTATCGGCAAGATTATAGAGGCCGGGAAACTTAATCTAGAGGGGTATGACGAATTTTTGGGACTGACGGAGAAAGCGTTAAGAGAAATACTGGAGTTTGTCTCTTAAGGTCACGTCTCATCAGCGGGTTGGGCCGCGCTGCTAACCGGGGGAGTGGTCATCGCCGCCAAGGAAGGGAGCTTGATTCATCAAGCATAATCTCCCAACATCTTTCCTGCCAATATCTAATTTCACCCTCAGCTGTACTCTGGACCTCTGCCTCGCCGCCTTGTTGCCCACACCACCAGCGCCACTGAAACCAGCACCAGCAAGCCTACTATGCCTGTCTTCTCGGCCGGAGTAGTGTTGACGGCTATGGTGCTCATGGCCACAGCGGGCACCAGTCCAGCCCTCACTATTGGCTTCAGGGTGGGATGCTCAGTTATGAACTCAGCTATTGGTGGGCTGACCCTGTAATAGAAGTCTACCAGGGTTTGCCCCACCGGGCTGGTAAGCAGGTATTCATCTCTGAACTCACGCAGAATTTGTATTTCCTCGGCCATTGGCGTGCCATAAGCTGCGGTGGCGATGAAGCATACTTCAGGCACGTTGATGGTCAAGGTAGCGTCTTGACCGACGTCAAAGTCGATGGTCAACACTACCTTTTCTCCGAAACTCGTGAGCTTGCCTGCCAGGTACGGACTACTCAGGATGGTCAAATTTGCAGACACCCCGGGGTGGGTGGTAGTGACGGTGTAGTGGATGCCTGCCATCAGAGTGAAATCATCATCATCCACGATAGAGACTACCGATGTGGCGCTGCCCCAGGTGATGGTGGTTGTCACATCACCCCGGGCAATGATGTCGTGAGTGGCTGTTGTCGGAGAGATGCCGGGATGAATTCCAAGAGTCGTGATAGTAAAAGTGGCATCGGCACCAACATTAAAGTCGATGGTCAGTACTAAGCTCTCCCCGATATCTATGTGCTTACCTGTAAGGTAAGGGTCATGGAGGATGGTCAGCGTGGCCTTGTTGGCATCTATAGCGGTCAAACTGTAGTCGACGTTTTTTACTAACGCATAGTGATCACTATCCGCGATGGAAACTACTTCAGTGGCAGTACCCCAGGTAATGGTGGTTGTGGCATCAGCCGGATTGTCCAGGTCGTATTCTTTTGTTTGCGGAGAGACCGTGGGACGGATTCCGGTAGCCGTGATGGTAAAGGTGGCGTTGGCACCGAGATTGAATCCGATGGCCAGCACCACTTTGTCCCCGATATCTGTGAGCTTGCCTGTCAGGTACTGACTACTCCGGATGGTCAAATCTGCTGACACCCCGGGGGTGATAGGAGTCATGGTGTACTCGGTGCCCGTTAAAGTGTGCCCATCATCATCCACGATGGAAGCTACACTAGTGGCAGTACCCCATGTAATCGTGGTCTTAACATCAGCCGGATTATCTAGGTCGTATTCTTTTGCTTGCGGAGAGACCGCGGCATGGATTCCGGTAGCTGTAATATCAAAAGTGGCATCATCACCGAGATTGAATTTAATGGTTAGCACAACTTTATCACCGATATCCTTGAGCTTGCCTGCCAGGTATGGAGCACTCCGGATGGTCAAGCTTGCGGACACCCCGGAGGTGATAGGAGTCACGGTATACTGGGTGCCCGTTAAAGTGTGCCCATCATCATCCACGATGGAAGCTACACTAGCGGCAGTACCCCATGTAATCGTGGTTTTGACATCAGCCGGACTGTCGACATTGTATTGGCCTGTTGTCGGAGAGACAGAGGGCTCAGTTCCGATTGCTGTGATGGTAAGAGTGGCAGGGTCGCCCCGATTGAAATTGATGGTCAACACCACCTTGTCACCGATATCCTTGAGCTTGCCTGCCAGGTATGGACCACTCCGGATGCTCACGTTTGCAGACACGCCGGGGAGGATAGGAGTCACGGTGTACTGGGTGCCCGTTAAAGTGTGCCCATCATCATCCACGATGGAAGCTACACTAGTGGCAGTACCCCATGTAATCGTGGTTTTGACGTCAGCCGGATCGTCGAGGTCGTATTGGGCTGTTGTCGGTGAGATGGCCGGGGGAGTTCCAATTGCTCTGATGGTAAATGTGACAGCACCGACATCGAATTTGATGATCAGCTCCACGCTCTCACCGATATCCGTGAGCTTATCTTCGAGATAAGTATTCAAGATGATTAGATGCTTAACCAGTACTATGTAGTCTCTGCCCAGGCCTGGTGTCAGATTACCTTCGTCATCGGTGACCGTTACTATGTTGCTGGCGATGCCCCAGTCGATGGTGGCCATGACTTCGGCCGGGTCATCTAGGTCGTATTCGGCTGTTGTCGGCGAGATGCTAGGGAATTCAGCTGCTATCACCGACACCGATGTCATCAAGCTCAGACTCAATGCCAGCAGCAGGATGCAGGACACTTGTGTTATTGCTCTAAATTTTCCTCCCATGAAATCTTTAACCTCCTTCCTCATTTATTCCCTTGGTTGACCAGTTCTACCCTCTTCACACACTCAGCCCCTTCTCTGGGTAACCCCCACCGGTACTGTAGTTATAGGCTTCCCCTAAAACACTTGTACTAGTTTAATTTTTCCATAACCTCTAGCTTACAGTATTATTGTATCACCCCCGTATAGTCCTTGCAACATGTTATGCTGGCTGACCACATAGGTAACACTGGACTACGGATTTTAGCAAGTTCTTTTTCAATATACTCTACAAGGGCAAGATAGGCAAGAGATTGGTGCGGGCGGTTGAAGTTATATTCTATAAGCCATTTCAGGAATGCTTTGAATCTTAACTCTTTGTCCTTCGGCGCTTTCTGAGTCAGATTACCAAAGGAGGAATTGAATTTATTATGTAGACTATGATGAATATTTGGGACTGACGGAGAAAGCGTTAAAAGAAATACTGAAGTTTGTTTCTTAAGGTTACGTCTCATCAACCGGTTGGACTGTGCTGCTAACCGGGGGAGTGGTTGCCACCGTCAGTAGAGCGGCAACAGCAAGGCCAGCAAACACAAACCATATAGGCTGGTAACTACCCCAGTTATCAAATACGTACCCTGCCAGGGGTGGGCCTGCGATGGTCCCCAATGCCATTATGCCTACCGTGAAGCCATGAATGGTCCCAAATTTGCTTCTGCCAAAAAATTCCCTTATTAAAGAAGCTCTCAGAGTATTGTTGCCACCGTAACCGATACCGAAAAGAATGAGGAAGGTAACAAGCAACCAGCTATCTCCCGCGGAAATAAACCCAAAGCAGAGTAGACCCCCACACATCAGGGCAAAGGCGCCAGCCGCTACCCGCCTCTTATCAACTTTATCTCCAAGCCAGCCCAAACCGAGGCGGCCGCCAATACTTGCCAGTGGGATACCAGCAGCCACCAAGCCAGATATCGCCCTGGTGAAGCCAATGCTGCTGAGATAAGGCATTACATGCGTAATCACGGCACTTAATATCATGAACTGACACATTAGTGCCAGCGCTATGTGCCAGAAGGTGCGGCTCTTTACGGCCTGCTTCACTCCGATATCCACCTCGACAGTTTGTGCTGTATTCAAGTTGTTGGATATCGCAATGTCACTCATTTCACCATCAGGCAGATAGCCATACTGTTCGGGCTTATGTCGGACTAAAAGAGACAGCGGCAGGCATACAGCCAGCAGACCTATAGTAAGGAAGACCAGTGCCATTCGCCATTCATACGTATCAATAAGCTTGACTATAGCTGGAATTAGCAAGCCACTAAATCCATAGCCACAAATCATAATCCCGGTGGCTATGCCTATTTTCCTCCGGAACCAGTTGGCAATTGCTGTCATCAACACCGTGCTGCTACAGGTACTCATGCCTACAGCCATTAACACGAAGGCTCCGTAGAACATGCCCAGGGAAGTAGTGCGACTCAAGAGCATCAAACCCAAACTGGTGATAACCAGTCCGCCGAATAACAGTCTTCTTGGCCCCCAGCGGTCAACAAGCATCCCGACGAACGGGGCAAGAATTCCCATCTCCATGCCGCGTAGCGAGGCTGCAAATGAAATCTGCGTGTAGCTCCAACCAAAGTCGTCCGCTAGTGGTTCAATGAGAGTAGTGAACCCATAGAAGACAACTCCACCCACGTATAGCGAAATAAAGAAACATGCGACAACAATCCACCATCCGTAGAATACTCGACTTGGCTTCCAATCTAAATTCCAACGCATGGCATGAGGGCCTTTATCTTTAATAGTTCTGGACAAAAGTTATCTGGTGAAAAGCTCTTCAAATGTAAATGCACCGAAGTAACCCACAATATTATCATTAATGTACTAGGGGGTAAAACCCGCTTTGTGAGAAGGATGGAACGTTATGTAAAGTCAGGCTGAAACTATAATACTCTTGTGAAGAAGGCAGTCACCTTAGCAGCCATGCTAGATTCATATCCCCACCAAAAGTGGTCCGCCCCTTCAATACTTTCGCATTCTTTAGGCTCAGGAAGATTCTGGCAAAATTCAAGGAACTGGTCAGTGGGTATAAGGTTATCTCTACTTCCCGAGATAAGAAGTTTTGGCTTGGGACAGCTTTTGAGGAAATCAAAATCGAACATAGGGAGTGGAGGAGAAACGGCAACCAGAGCCCTAATTCGAGCATCGTTAAAACCAACGGGAAGAGCGAAGCCAGCGCCAGCCGAATAGCCAGCAAGCCCGATTCTCTTAGAATCAACTTCCTTTACCGTGCTTATAAAGGAAGTTGCTGCTTCCACATCCTCCCGCTCACCTGTTCCCTGACCGAACTCCCCCTGGCTCCCACCTACTCCGCGGAAGTTAAACTTGAATGAAACAAGCGATGCTTGCGTAAGTGTCTCAGAGAGGTTACAAACTACATTGTTATCCATACTGCCGCCGTAGAGGGGGTGAGGATGGCAAACTGTTACTGCTGGGAAAGGTCCGGCACCTTCGGGTATAGCCAATATTCCTTCGAGGACAAGCTCGCCAGAGGGGAAGCTTACTCTTGTCTTTTCCATTGTCCCTGTACAAGCCCCGGCTTATTTGACTATAACTTTAATCAATATGTCGCCGGGCGAGCCATCGCTTATCTGGCGAGCATTCCTCAATCTCACCACGTTGCCCGTTCTTACTCCGGCAGGAATCTTTACCTCCAGTCTTTTCCCCCCTCTCTTTAATACCTTCCTCACCCCCTGCAAAGCCTCTTCCTGGCTAATTGCAAGCTCATAATGAGCTTCCTGGGGTCTTCGAGCCTGGCCAAATATTTCATCCAGATTGATTTCTTGCCCCGGCCGAGCTTCAAATCTGACTCTCCCGGGCCTGCCGCTTCTAAAAGAGAAAGAGGAACCTCTGCCCTTCAAGAAATCGCCAAATACGTCGTCGAGGAAATCAAATCTCAGGCCAGCCCCGCCGAAGTCCTTCATCATTTCCTCGAAAGTGGTTGTAGTGAAAGGACTGCCGAAGATGTCGCCTATATTACCAACAGTGCCAAATTGGTCGTATTGTTTTCTTTTTTGAGGGTCACCAAGGACTCCGTAAGCCTCGTTTATCTCCTTGAATTTCTCATTAGCCCATTTCTCTTTCCCGGGGTTGCGATCGGGATGGTATTGCATGGCCAGTTTCCGATAGGCCTTCTTAATCTCTGCATCCGAGGCGTTCGTTGGTACGCCTAAAATCCCATAGTAATCTTTAGCCATTTACTCCGAGGCAATTGCCAGAATTTTGCTGTCCACCTGCTCCCCAATATTCACAAAAATTATAGCAAAACGGTGATATTAGCGTTAATTACCCCATGTTTCTTTCTCAGCTAAAAGGAGTTTTCAACACGCCATAGCGGATACAGCCGCCAAGATTGTTACAAAGGCTAACAAGGAGTTTGACAAAGAGTGTTTTCTTTGCTATATTGCGATGGTTTATCCAGGATACCGAACCAATAAATCGGAGGTACTCGATATGGTCATTATTGGAGAAAACATTCATGTCATAGCCCAAGCAGTTTCCACAGCGATAAGGGAGAAAGATGCCAAAGTAATCCAGGATTTAGCTAAAGCCCAAGCTGAAGCTGGAGCCGATTACATTGACTTGAATGTTGGCCCAATGAAGAAAGACCCTGAAGAAAACATGCAGTGGCTTGCCAGCACAGTTCAAGAAGTTATCGATTTACCTTTGTCTATAGATACTATGAACCCTGTAGCTATGGAGGCAGGCCTAAAAGCTTGCCAGAAGGGACCTTTGCTTAACTCCGCTTCGGGGAAGACCGACTCCAAGGAGCAAATGCTTCCCTTAGCTCAAAAATATAACTGCGATGTGGTAATTTCGGTGATAACAGATAAAGGGATGCCTCCAGATGTTGAGTCCAAGGTAGAGAGTATTATGGACACGGTGGCCTATGCCAATGAATTGGGGATTCCCAACGAAGACATCTGGGTTGACCCCATAATTCTTCCCGTGAGTACTGCTGGTGAGGGGCAGAGGTTTGCCGTAGCCTGCTTGGAATTTATCAAGATACTTGGGGATGTTTTGCCCGAGATTAAATCCACAGTAGGGCTTTCCAATGTATCTAATGGGGTGCCCAATGAACTGAGGCCTCTTCTTAACCGCACTTATCTGGTCATGCTCGAGAGGAATGGCCTTTATTCTGCCATCGCTGACCCTTTGGATAAAGAGCTTATGAGCTTGACCAAGGGAAAGATGCCAGAAATAGTCGAACTTATTTATAAGACCATGGACGGGGGGGATATAGACCTCTCCGCTCTATCTCAAAAGGAAGTTGAATATGTTAAGACAGCCAAGGTTCTTATGGGAGAGACCTTGTACTCCGATGCCTGGCTTGAAAGTTAAGGAGGATTAAGGAATGGAATATAAAGCACCAGCTGAAGCGTACACCGGGGTAGTTAGAGAGATAACTATTGGGAAAGTAAAGAAGAGCTTGAAGATTGGGGGAGAGAATATCCTCCCCTTTCATTTTTTTGACCAGGGCTCAAATCCCAATCCGGCAAAGTTTGCCCTGGAAGTCCTTGATATGGAACCTCAGGATTGGCCGGAACACCTAATTCAGCCTTTCAAAGATGTGATAGCCGACCCAGTGAAATGGGCCAAGAAATGTGAAGAACTTGGCGCAGATGCAGTGTTTCTCCGTCTCGTAAGCACCGATCCGGCAGTGAAGGATAGTTCTGCGGACGAAGCGGCAGCCCTGGCAAAAAAGGTGGCCGAGGCTATAAACATTCCCCTGATTATTTATGGCTCCGGGGATGATAAGAAAGATGCCGAGGTCTTGCCCAAAGTTGCCGAGGCTTGCGATGGTATGAATCTCCTTATAGGACCAGTTCAAAAGGAAAACTATGAGATTGTAGGGAGGGCACTCTTAGACCACGGACACAATGCTAGCGCTCTAAGTCCTCTGGACATCAATTTGCTAAAGGAACTAAATGTAAAACTTTGCAAGTTTTTCCCCGCTGAAAAGATAGTTATCGATCCTGAATCCGCAGCATTAGGCTATGGCATGGAATACAGCTTTTCTCTGATGGAAAGGGTGAAGCAGATTGGGATAATCACCAAGGATAATATGACAATGATGCCCATTATCGCTGACCTAGGAGGAGAGTGCTGGAAGACAAAGCAGGCTAAGGAAAACAAGGAACAAGGATTGCTCTGGGAAGGAATAACAGCGCTATCGCTTCTCTTGGCTGGGGCAAATATCATTGTCTTGCGACATCCCGAGACCTTGAGTTTAATAAAGAAAACAACGGAGGTAAAGTAAAAATGGTAGTAGAGGGAAAAAAGCTATCAAAGAAATTAGAGGAAATTCATGAGAAGATAAAAGCGGAGATTCCCTGGGAGCCAGTAGGCCCCACCCCTATGCCGGAAATTCCTGACCTCAGACAGTGGGACATGAGGTTATTGAAAACGTATGCGCCTTTTTACGCGCCATTCTGTGATTTATGTTGCTTCTGTACCTACGGTAAGTGTGACCTCACCGAGGGAAGAAGAGGCGCCTGCGGTATTGATATAGCTACCCAACAAGCAAGGTTTGTACTTCTTGCCTGCTTGATAGGATGCTCCGCTCATGCTGCTCATGGCGGGCACATTCTGGAGTTCTTGATTGAAAGGCACGGCCCGGATAAGAAGATAGACTTGGGAACATTCATCGACGTGGAAGCACCAAATATAAGGACAGTTGTAGGCTTGAAGCCTGAGACTCTGGGAGACCTTCAAATAGCTCTAGAGTATGTCTTCAAAGAGATTGCTCATCTTCTTGATTCTTGCCATACGGGGCAAGAGGGAAGCGCCCTGGACTATGAATCCAAAGCCTTGCATGCCAGCATGCTGGATCACGTTGGAATGGAAATAGCTGACATCGCTCAGATTGTAGGATTCGGTTTTCCCACTTCCGTTGCTGATACGCCATTGGTGGATATGGGCTGGGGGGCAATAGATAAGAGTAAGCCTGTGATCCTGCTAGCGGGGCATAACCCAGCTACCTCGACGGTGGTAATTGACTACCTCAGGGAACACAACCTTGAAGACCAGGTGGAGGTCGGCGGCCTGTGCTGCACTGCACTGGAAACAACCAGGTATTCGAACAGAGCCAAAATAGTCGGTCCTCTTTCCCGTGCGCTTTTCTTCATGAGGACAGGCATTGCCGATGTGATAATGACTGACGAGCAGTGCATCAGAACAGATACGCCTCAGGAAGCAGCCAAGGTGGGTTCAGCAGTTATCGCCTGCCTGGACAAGGCTATGTATGGACTTGAGGATGCCACAGAAATGGATGCAGATGAGATAGTAAGGCGCATGGTGGATAACAAAGAGCAGTTTGCCATTCTGGACTCCCCCAGGGCAGCCGAGGTGGCGGTTAGAGTCGCCATGGCGATAGCTCCCCAGAGAAAGAAGGAATGGGTAGCGGAAGAAGAAGCCATAGAGCTGGCTAAGAAATGCACTAACTGTGGCATATGTGAGCAGGTATGTCCCAACCTCTTTAGTATTGGCGATGGTATAACCGAGGTCGCCAAAGGGAATTTTGACTTAATAAGGCAGCAATTCCTGCAATGTATTGGCTGCGGCAAATGTGAGCAAGAGTGCCCTAACAAGGTTCCCATCTTTAAGATAATGCAGACAGCGGCAAGCATGGAGACCTGGAAATGTCGGGCTGGACGCGGTCCGGTTATGGATACTGAGATAAGAAACGTCGGTGCGCCTATAACCCTGGGCACAATTCCGGGAATTATTGCTTTAGTAGGCTGTTCTAACTACCCCAATATAGATGATGTTGCCGACATGGTGGATGAATTCGCCAGGAGGAAGTATATCGTGGTTCTCACGGGTTGTGCCGCCATGGTTGCCGGGATGAAAAAGGATAAGGATGGCTTGACAGTCTATGAAAAATACCCACCGAATTTTGATGCCGGAGGAGTAATAAACATTGGCTCCTGTGTTTCCAATGCCCATATCTCTGGAGCAGCAATAAAAATAGCCAATATCTTTGCCGCCCTTCCCTTGAGAGGCAACTACGAGGTCATGGCCGATTATGTCCTTAACAGGGTGGGCGCCTGCGGCGTAGCCTGGGGGGCAATGTCCCAGAAGGCGGCTTCCATTGGTACAGGGTTTAACAGGCTGGGTATTCCTGTTGTTTTGGGACCTCATTCCTCCAAGTATAGAAGGCTATTCCTCTCCAGGAAGGAAGAGGACGACTGGAAGGTTATGGATGCCAGAAAGAGGGAGATTGTGGATACTGTGGAGCCAGCACCTGAACACCTGGCCTACGTATGTGAGACTAAAGAGAAAGCTATGCCCATGATAGCCAAGCTTTGCATAAGAAGAAACGATACTCCCCAGGGAAGAGCGATAAAATTGAACCACTACATTTCCCTTTATAGGAAGTATATTGGAGGCGGTCTTCCTGAAGATATTCACCTCTTTGTCCGCAGGGATGCCGATATTCCACTGGTATATAAGAAAGAAGTGCGAGCATATCTACAAGAAATCGGCTGGCAGCCCAGGGAGCCAATTGGACTTCCTACCCTCATTGGTACTTATGCCACTAAGGTTCCTCTGGATGCAGTGATACACTAGTAACAGGGAAAATGGCTTAAAAGGAGGAGAAAATGAGTGCAGTAATACCACGCCACAGAGTAAATGTCTTAACGGGAATCAAATCGGCCAGGCTGATTGAGGACCCCGTGGAGTATGCCAATCTGATTAAGAAGGCTAAAAGGCCACTTCTTGTAGTTGGTCCTCTCTTGCTGGCATCTACGGCTGATGGCAAAATTCTTATGGAATATGCCTTGGATATCGCTAAGGCCTGCAATATTCCAATATGTGCGACAGCCCAGACTAAAGGGAAGATCGTGGAATTAGGAGTACAGCCAGATAGCGTTTATGATGTCGTCGAGATAGTAAATGCCCTCAAAGACCCAGATTGGAAGGGAGTTAAGAAGGAAGGAAACCACGACCTGGTGATCTTATTCGGCATAAGGTCGGACCTTGGAAACCAAAGCCTTTCTACACTCAAACACTTCGCACCTCATTTAAGGACTATGACGTTGTGTAAGCATTACTTCCCCCATGCCAATTACTCACTCCCTAATTTCAAGAAGGATGCGAAGTGGCTGGAGTTCTTAGAAAGCTTGATAGCCAATTTAAAGAAAGGAGGCTAAAGGAAAATGGAAGGCGAATTTCATGCAGATATAGGACCTCAGTATGAAGGTGAGGTGATAAGGAAGGAAGACCTATACATCGAGTTCGGTGGGCCAAAAGTAGCACATAAGTTTGAATTAGCAACAGTTAAAAGTCCTGATGAAATAGAGAATGAGAAAGTAGAGATTATCGGCCCGGACATAGGTGATTTGAAACCTTACGATGAAGAGAAAGGCGGTGGTAGCTATCCTATTGCCGTTCTGGTAGATGTTGCCGGGGGGGAATTGGACAAGGATGCCGAAGCAATCATCGAGAGAAGGATTCACATGTTCACTAACATGATTGAGGGTTGGTATCACATGAATCAAAGGCAGGATACATGGATGAGGATAAGTAAAGACTGCTATAAAAAGGGCTTTAATTCCCTGCGCGAATTGGGAGAAATTTATATCTTGCTCTTCACTTCAGAGATGTCAATCATCGAGAAAATCCAAGTCACTATTATCACCGATGAAAAAAAGATAGAGGAGCTTCTTTCCCACGCTTTGGAAGTTTATGCCGCCAGGGATGAGCGGGCAAGGACCTTAAATGATGAGGATGTGGATACTTTCTACGGCTGTGTTCTATGTCAGAGCTTCGCCCCAACCCATGTCTCTATCATAACTCCCAATAGAATTGCCAACTGTGGAGCGATAAACTGGTTTGACGGCAGAGCCGCTGCCAAGATTGACCCTGATGGACCCATATTTGCCATACCAAAGGGGGAGCTTATAGATGCTATAAAAGGTGAATATTCAGGAGCGAATACAGTTGAAGCTGAAAAGTCTCTGGGAACCTACGATAGAGTTTATCTCTATAGTGCATTTGAGCACCCCCATACATCTTGTGGCTGTTTCGAGGCAATTGTATATTACATTCCTGAAACGGATGCCTTTGGAGTAGTGCACAGAGATTTCAAGGGCGAAACTGTAATTGGGGAAACATTTTCCCACATGGCTGGTGACACTTCCGGAGGAAAACAAATAGAAGGAAGGTTAGGGACCGGGCTGGAGCAACTAAGGTCGCCCAAATTCATCCAGGCGGACGGTGGCCTGGCCAGGATAGTGTGGATGCCCAAGGAGTTAAAGGAAAGGTTTAAAGATGTCCTGGACGCCAAAGGACTCTACGATAAAATAGCCACAGCAGAAGACGTTAAAAACGTGGATGAGCTTCTAGCGTTCTTAGAAAAAGTGGGGCATCCTTGGCTAAAAGGGGAAGTAGAACTTCCAACATAAATACAAGAAGGAATTAAGAAAGGAAATTCATAATCCTATCTCAGTTTTAATTGAGGAGGTTTGTTATGCCAATTGCAGGTTCTCAGATTGTAAAGATGCTTCCCGGAAGGAGGCCGTGTAAGGACTGTGGCTTCCCTACTTGTTTTGCCTTTGCCATGAAGCTAGCATCAGGTGGAACTACTGTGGACAAATGCCCTTACCTTTCCGAGGAGACGAAAGCCAAGCTGCTGGATATTCTGGCACCGCCGATAAAGCTTGTTACCATAGGTTCTGAGGAGAACGCTGTCAAAATCGGGAACGAAGAAGTGATATACCGGCATGAGAAGACATTTGTCCATTCGCCAGGCATTGCCCTCCTTATCTCAGACAAGGAAGACAAAGCCAAAATCGAAGAGAAAATAAAGAAGATAAAGGAATTGCAGTTCCCCTGGGTTGGCGTAAATCTAGAGGCAGACCTCTTAGCACTTCATTTTGAATCGGGGGACAGGGATAAGTTTTTGGCTTTGGTGAAGAAAGTTTATGATTCAACAGACCTGGGTATGATCTTAATCTCAGAAGATATGGATGCCTTATTTGCGGCACGGGATATATGTGCGGATAGGCATCCACTTCTTTACCCCATAACGAAAGAAAACATTGATGAGGCCATCCCAAAGATTAAAGCGAATCTTACTCCTGTTGGCCTTCGCGGGCAAAGTATTGAAGAACTCGTTACTCTAACTACCAAGTTAAAAGATGCCGGGATTGAGGAACTGGTTTTAGACCCGGGTTCTAAAAATTTGCTGGAGGCAATAAGAGACCAGACTTTTATCAGGAAGGCAGCGCTAAAGCAGGGTTTCAAGCCTCTTGGCTATCCCACTATTGGCTTCCCTTGCTTCATGGCCAAAGATGGGCTGAAGGAAATGCTAATAGGCTCGACGTTCATAAATAAATGGGCCAGCATTATTGTATTTTCTGATTTCGACCAGTATTCCCTGCTTCCTCTCCTGGTTCAACGGCTTAATATCTATACCGACCCGCGTTTTCCTATGGCAGTAGAGGAGAAGTATTATGAAGTGGGAGAACCTGATGAATCCTCCCCGGTCCTTGTCACTTCAAACTGGGCTTTGACCTACTTCCTTGTCTCATCGGCTGTTGAGGCTACCAAGGTTCCTGCCTATGTTTGTGTTAAGGACGCGGAAGGGCTTGGTGTCCTCACTGCTTGGGCAGCAGGTAAGTTTAGCGGCGATTCCGTAGGAACATTTATCAAGAAATGTGGCGTCGAGGATAAGGTGAAACATAGAAAGCTAATTATTCCGGGGAAAGTGGCCAGAATCAAAGGTGAACTGGAAGATGCTTTGAACCTCGAATGGGAGATAATAATCGGCCCTAAGGAAACGACTGGAATAGGGGCTTTTCTGCCTGGATTTGCTAAGCAACTTAAAGGATGATTACAGAGGAGCAAGCCAGCCAAGCAGTAGCTGAGATTTTAAGCTCGCATAAAAAAGAAAAGAAAAATTTAATCCCCCTATTGCAAGAGGTCCAGACAAGCCTGGGGTATCTCCCCCAGGAAGCGCTGCAAAAAATTGCCGGCTTCCTGGAGGTACCAGAGGTTGAGATTTGGGGGGTTGCTACTTTCTATAATCAGTTTCGCTTTGTTCCGTTAGGGAAATACCACACCAGGGTTTGCATGGGGACTGCCTGTCACTTAGCGGGGGGTAAACTTATTTTAGAAGCCCTGGAGCGTGAGTTAGATATCAAAGTAGGAGAGACTGCCGAGGATGGTAACTTCAGCTTGGAAAGGGTCGCTTGTATTGGGTGCTGCATGCTGGCTCCCGTGATAGTAATAAGGGATAAAATCTATCCTAAGATGACACCCTTTAAGGTGGAGGAGGCTTTAATACCGTATAAGCAGGAACCTCAGGGCGAGAAGAGTTGAGACAGAACTCCTACCCCACCCTCTTTCTGTCTCCATCTTGTGTTTAACATGACTTTTGAGGAAATTAATAATAAAGCGAAGTCGGAATGGGAAGCTCTGCAGAAAGGCACCTATATCCTTGTCGGCACAGCTACCTGTGGTCGGGCAGCGGGTGCCCTGGATGTAGTTGATGCCTTTAATAAGGAACTAACGCGGCAAGGGCTGGAAGTTCCGATTATCCAGGTTGGCTGCACGGGTTTATGCTATGCTGATCCCTTGGTCGTTATATCCAAGGCTGGCTCTCTTCGTGTCGTGTATGCCAATGTGACTCCGGAGATTGTACCTCGCCTTGTGGAAGGTTATGTTGCCGGCGATGACCCTTGCCTTGAGCTTGCCTTAGGCACTCTTGAAGGAGGCGGTGGGGAAGCAATCTACATTCCCGAGCTTCCCCGGTTTGAGCATGAGCTTCGTCTCATACTGCGCCGCTGTGGCTATATCGACCCTGAAAATATAAATCACTACATTGCCAATGGTGGCTACAGCGGTCTGGAGAAGGCGTTAAAGATGTCGCCTGAGGAAATAGTTGGGGAGCTGAAGAAATCCGGGCTGCGGGGGCGGGGAGGTGCTGGATTTCCTACACATCGGAAGTGGGAGCTATGCCGTAAGGCTAGAAGCACACCAAAATATGTCATATGCAATGCTGATGAAGGAGACCCCGGCGCTTTTATGGACCGGGTGGTTCTAGAAAGCGACCCCCATCAAGTTATCGAGGGCATGATTATTGCCGGTCACACTATAGGTGCCGAGCAAGGCTATATCTATGTCCGTGCTGAATATCCTTTAGCTATTGAGCGTATCCAGATTGCTTTAAAGCAATCTGGGGAACTACGTTTCCTGGGAGATAATATCTTAGGGAGTGGTTTTGGTTTCCATATCGAGATAGCGGCAGGGGCTGGTGCTTTCGTCTCTGGTGAAGAAACAGCGCTTATAGCGGCTGTTGAGGGGAAAATGAGCACGCCTAGCCCCAGGCCACCTTATCCTGCCGAGCTTGGATTATGGGATAAACCTACTCTGTTAAACAATGTGAAGACCTTTGCTTATGTTCCTTTGATAGTTAAACGAGGGGCGGATTGGTTTGCCTCCATCGGCACTGAAGGAAGCAAGGGCACAGCAGTGTTTACCCTGGCAGGCAAAGTGGCTAGCGCAGGATTGGCTGAAGTGCCTATGGGAACAACACTTCGTGAGCTTATTTATGACATCGGTGGTGGAATTGCTAAAGATAAGCAGTTTAAAGCAGTACAGATAGGAGGACCCTCGGGGGGTTGTCTCCCCGAGACTTTGCTTGACATCCCTATCGATTATGATTCCCTTCGAGAGGCTGGCTCGATGATGGGCTCAGGGGGTATGATTGTCATGGATGAGGATAACTGCATGGTCGATGCTGCGAGGTTTTTTCTTGATTTCTCTACCAAGGAATCCTGTGGGAAATGCACTATGTGTCGCTTAGGGACTTTGCAAATGCTACACATTTTGGAGGACATCACGGCTGGTCGAGGCACAATAGGGGATATTGACCTTCTCCTCGCATTAGCTGAGGATGTTAAGATAGGGTCGCTTTGCGGCTTAGGAAAAACAGCCCCCAACCCTGTCCTCACAACCCTGCGCTATTTCCGGGATGAATACGAAGCTCATATTCTGGAGAAGCGCTGCCCGGCTAAAGTGTGTCCCAATCTCACCGCTTACTATATCTTGCCAGATAAGTGCGAAAGAAGCTGTGAGCATTGCGTCCTTACCTGCCCCACCGAGGCCGTTAAAGGCGAAAAGGGAGAGATAAAGTTTATTGATCAAGAAAAATGCGTTAATTGTGGTACTTGCATGGATGTTTGCCCTCCGGAGTACGATGCGGTGATAAAGCTTTCGCCTATTACTGAGCTTCCCACAGAGGATGTGGCGGGTAAAGAAAAAAGCATAGAGCAACAAGCAAAGCAGGTGGCATAATGGCTAGGAGAATTGTCTGTACTGGAAGGGGAGGTGTGGGGAAATCCACGTTTGTCGCCTTAATTAGTAGATATCTGAAGCCTCCTTCTTTGCTTATTGACCTCGACCCCGATCTCAGCCTTGCTGATATGCTTGGGTTTGATTTCCACAAGGAGGGGAAAAAGAGTGTTTGCGAAGCTCTTTATGAGGTCGTGGAAAAAAGAAAAAGCGGTAAAGGCAGTCCTTTAATTACAACTCAAGATATGATGGAGTCTTTGGTGTGGAGTGAATGTTTATACGAGGATGGAGCCTTTGATCTCATTACATTGGGAACAAAGATGACCGAGGGCTGTCTTTGCTTTCCAGACGAATTGCTCAGAAAAACTATCCCCAAGTTAGCTAAGAACTACACTAACATACTAGTAGATTCACCAGCCGGTGTGGAGCACTTGAACCGAAATATTGTCCCTGTCATAAACGACCTGTTTGTCATATGTGATCCCTCTGAGAAATCGTTAAAGCACATACCCAGAATAAAGAGAATCATGAAGGAAGTAGGGACTGAGTATAATCACTTTTATTTGGTAGCCAACCAGGAGTTTGACCAAGGCGCAGAAGTATACCTAAAGAACAGCGGCGAGACTTACTTGGGCAAGATTGTCTATGACGCTAACGTAGAGGAGTATAACTTGAAAGGCAAATCGCTCCTAGGACTACCGGTGGATTCACCTGCCCTGGGTTCGGTGAGAGAGATTCTGACTAAAGCAGGATATGAGATTAGGCAGGAATGAACGGCGAATGCCTATGGTTGTTATATGTTGCTGTCGACAAAAATAAGGAGCGAATTCACTTGCCAGCGAATTAGGATGCAAGTGACTTCCGTAACAGGTCATGGCAAAATCGGAAGGGCTGGGATTAGGAGCGCTAAACAGAGAGGGATAAGAATATGGGTGATGTAATCCTGTGTACCGGAAGGGGCGGTACAGGAAAGTCAACCTTCGTGGCTTTGGCCAGCAGATGTTTGAATTCCCCCAAACTTCTTATAGACCTGGATCCGGATGAGAGCCTGGCCGATATGCTTGGGGTCGATTTGGAAGCAAGGGGAAAGAAGACTATTTCAGCCATGCTGTACGAATTTATAGAAGCCAAGGCTGGCCGCTCCGGTTATGATCTCTTCTCGGAGTTGCTGTCTCGAATTTTGGACGATTGCTTATATAAAGGCGAAGGATTTGATTTTATCAGCTTGGGGACAAAGTTTGCTGTAGGCTGTTATTGTGCCCCAGACGCGGTGCTTAAGGATTTCATGCCCACTGCGGTCAAGGATTATGAGGAGGTGATAATAGATTCTCCTGCAGGATTAGAGCATTTCAATCGCAAGGTCGTGGTGGATATAAATGACCTATTTGTAATTCTAGACCCATCGGATAAATCGGTGAAGCATATAGAAAGGGTTTTGGATATTACCAAAGAACTGAGGGTCAATTACCATCACCTCTACCTTGTGGGCAACTACAAGTTCACGCAGGAAACGGAAGAATATTTGCGAAGCAGCGGAGAAACTTATCTGGGGAGAATAGAATACGACAGTGAGGTGAGGGAATGTAATTTGAAGGGCAGACCGCTTCTGGATTTGCCTGAGAGTTCACCTGCTTTGCACTCGGTTAAAGAAATCTTGGCTAAGGCGGCGTCTTATGTATAAGGGCGCAGTATGAGTAATGTTGCAGAAGTGGCAATAAGAATTAGTGCCATGGATCCCAGAGAATTTCCCCTTCGGTTGAAGGTGGAAGTAATAGCCGAGCGCTTACATTCATGATTAAGGGAATTCGAGATAGAGAAAATACCCTCCCCAGTGGAGGATTTGCGAAAATAAGTTGAAAGGTAGGTGAGGACTTATGGATACAAAGGAATACCCGGCGATATGGTTGCAAGCCGCCGGATGTACCGGGTGCTCAGTCTCTCTTCTCAATGTTATAAATCCTTCTATTAAGAACCTCTTGATTGACGAAGTACTCCCAGGCAGTCATATAAATCTAAGGTTTCATCCTACCGTCATGGCAGGGGCAGGAGAGCCTGCCATTGAAGTTATGGTGGATACCTCCAAGAAGAAAAAGGGGGGTTACATCCTGATTGTGGAGGGAGCTATCCCCACAGCTAAAGATGGCATCCATGGGGTGATCGGTGAAAAGGATGGTAAGCCAATGACTATGAAATCATGGGTGGAAACATTGGCCAAGGATGCCCTGGCGGTCATTGCTTTGGGTAGCTGTGCTGCTTTTGGAGGAATTCCCGCTGCCTACCCCAACCCTACTCAGTGTCGCAGTGTTGGTGAGGTTCTTCAAGCCAAAGGCATCAATACTCCATTGGTAAATATACCTGGTTGTCCACCACACCCTGATTGGTTTGTAGGCACGGTGGCAACAATCCTGCTTTCCGGTCTGCCGAAGCCAGAGGATTTGGATGAGCATAGGCGTCCTAAGGCTTTCTATGGGCAAACAATCCACGAGAACTGTCCACGGCGAGCCTACTATGATGAGAATAAGTTTGCTAAGAAATTTGGCGACCCCGGGTGTAATTATGAATTAGGATGCAGGGGGCCTATAACCCACGCCGACTGTTCCTTGAGGTTGTGGAACGATAAAGTTAACTGGTGTGTAGGTTGTGGTGCCACTTGTATTGGCTGTACGGAGCCCGGGTTCTTTGACATATCCCCGCTTTATGAGAAAGTAAGCGAAGCTGCTCTGCCAGAGGAGGTTTGAATTAATGGGCAAGATTATAATCGATCCAGTTACTCGTATTGAGGGACACCTTAAGGTGGAGGCAGTAGTTGAGGGTGGTAAAGTAAAAGAGGCTAAGAGTTCGGGGATGCTATTCCGTGGCTTAGAGCTAATCATGAGGGGCAGAGACCCCCGTGATGCCCAGCGGATAGCTCAACGTATTTGCGGAGTTTGCCCGACAAGCCATTCTATTGCCGCTGCTTTAAACCTGGATAGCGCTTTTGGCATCGCTGACAAAATCCCCGACAACGGCAGAATTATCCGCAATCTAATTCTGGGGGCAGCCCATATTGCCGACCACATCCTTCACTTCTATCATTTAGTGGCTCTTGACTATGTGGATGTGGCTAAGTTAGCAAAGTATGAGGGGAATAATCCCGCCTTAAATTCAATAAAGAGCTTTATTGAGCGAGGGGAGTTGGGGCCTTTTGCACCTCGTTATGAAGGTGATTATCGCCTGCCTGACGAAGCTAATGAACAGGCAGTAGCGCACTATGTCGCGGCATTCGACATACGTCGTAAAGGCCAGGAGATGCTTGCCCTATTCGGTGGTAAGATGCCTCACAATATGGGCGTAATGCCTGGTGGAGTTGCTTCTGTACCCACGGTTGACAATATCACATCCTTCCTGTGGAGGTTGAAGGAGCTTCAGGAGTTTATTGATAATGTTTACCTCCCAGATGTGCTGGCGGTGGCCCGGGTTTACTCAGATTATTTTGAGATTGGTCATGGATGTGGGAATTTACTTGCTTATGGCTCTTATGAGCTGGATGGAAAGGAACCAGACCTCACCAAGAGGAAAAGATTTTTTAAGCCCGGGACCACCTCTACCAGTCTTAAGTTTAGCGAACTCGATCCAGCTAAAATTACTGAAGAGGTGAAGCATTCCTGGTATGCCGATTCTGTCAGCGGCAGACATCCCTCCCAGGGAGATGTTGTTCTTGATGAAGAGAAGAGGGGAGCTTATTCCTGGCTGAAATCACCTCGCTATGGCGGGACGGTTTTTGAAGCTGGGCCATTGGCTCGAATCATGGTCAACTATGTCGGTGACAATCCTGAGGTTAAGAGCTTGGTTGACTCTGCTTTGTCGCAAGCAAATCTAAGCCCCGACAAGATGTTTTCTGTGATGGGGCGTAATCTTGCTCGAGCCCTGGAGACTAAACTCATAGCCGATTCTATGGCCGGCTGGGTTCTAGAGCTCAAGCCTGGTGAACCAGCCTACATAAGCTATAAACTCCCCGAGGAGTCTACGGGAATGGGACTGGTCGGTGCAGCGAGGGGTGCTCTGGGGCACTGGATAGAAATAAAAGAAGGCAAGATTGCTAATTACCAGGTGATCACCCCTTCTACCTGGAATATTTCTCCCAGGGATGATAAAGACCAACCTGGTCCCTTGGAGCAGGCTATCACTGGAACCAAGATAAAAGATGAGGCTAATCCCTTTGAGATAGTGCGCATTGTGAGGTCCTTCGACCCTTGTCTCGCCTGTTCTGTACATTTGCTCAGCCCCAAAGGGCATGACCTGGGGGAATTTAGGGTTTGCTAGTAACAATTTGGAGGAAAGCTCAGGAATGGGAAAATTTGTTCTGGGAATAGGGAATGTCTTGTTGAGGGACGAGGGGATTGGTTGTCATGTGGTACATGCTTTGGAGGGAATCCCTCTCCCCGAAGTAAAAATAATAGATGGGGGGACATGCCCCGATGTACTGCAGCTTCTTGAGGACGCTGATAAATTGATTATAGTGGATGCTGTTAAGGGTGGGGGAACGCCTGGACAAATTTACCGTTTTCACCTTGAGGATATAACTCTGGAGCAAAAGCCATTTCTATCCCTTCACGATATGGGCTTAGTGGATAACTTAATGTTAATGCAGCTTTGGCGTAACATAGGTGAGGCCGTCATTATTGGAGTCGAGCCCAGGGAGATTAACTGGGGGTTAGAATTATCGCCGGAGCTTCAAGAGAAAATGCCCCAGATAATAGATGCCATTTTGTCAGAACTTAATACCTCAGCTAACCTTTCCCTCAAGGGAGAGGAATAAGGTGAGGGTGTAAAGGAGAGATGAAATGTTGATTTCAGAGCAAAAACCAATGGAAGAAATCCTAAGCTATCTTGAGGGGGATAAGAGTATCTTTCTCATTGGCTGTAGGGGTTGTGCCGAGGGCTGGGGGAGTGGAGGAGAAAAACAAGTAGCAGAAATGGGGAAAAGTCTGCAGGAGCAAGGCAAAACTATTGCAGGTTCAGTAGCTGTGGATATGCTCTGTGATAGCGCGTTAACCAAGTTGAAACTCAGAACTTACAAAAAGGAAATTGCTGCTGCCGATTCTATCCTGGTTCTGACTGATGGGGCTGGAGTGCAGACTGTAGCGGAAGTAGTGGATAAGGTAGTACATCCTGGCTGCAACACTCTGTCCTCAGGTGGTGCTCATGCCGAGTGGAAAGAAGCGGAGCGCTGCCTTGAGTGTGGTGATTGTATGCTGGAGTTTACTGGTGGCCTCTGTCCCATTGCCCGATGTTCCAAGCATCTGCTCAATGGTCCCTGTGGTGGCTCACAAGGTGGTAAATGTGAAGTTGATCCGGATATACCCTGTGTCTGGCAACAGATTGTCGATCGCCTTGCCAAACTAGGACAACTTGATAAATTGGAAAGGCTTGTGACACCAAAGAATTGGAGTGTGAGCCTTACATCAGGACCACCGGTAAAGAGGCTTTCTTAATGTCATTGTGTGAGAGAGGCAGTCCTTAAGAGGTACCCGGCCACACATGTCAAATAAATAGATTATTGAGGAGGAAAAAATGAATGCACAAGTCCAAAAACCTTTTGAGGAGATTCTAGGATATCTTGAAGGTAGAAGGAAGATATTTCTGATGGGGTGTGGAGGATGTGCCACAATCTTTCACACAGGTGGCATAAAAGACGTGGATGAGATGGCAGAGAGACTAACGAAGGAAGGGAAGGAGATTGTAGGTAAAATTGGATTGCCTTTCGCTGTATTTGCCTGCTACCTTCCTATGTCCTCCATGTTTTTGAAAGAACACAGTGAGGAGATAGAGAAATGCGATGCCATATTAATGCAGAGTTGTGGAGATGGTTTGCAAGCTGTAAGAGGATATTTGGAAGAGGAAATGGGTATTGTAAAGCCCATGTATCCATCAAACAACGCCCTTGGCTTTTCCAGTGGAGGACCTACCAAGTTCAAAGAGGAATGCCAAGCCTGCGGAGAATGCGAACTTGGGAGGACTGCTGGTATTTGTCCGCTGGTACAATGTCCCAAAGGGTTGTTAAATGGCCCGTGTGGCGGAACAACCACGGATGGTAAGTGTGAATTAGACACTACACGTGACTGTGCTTGGGTCATGATATACAGGAGATTAAAGGAACTTGGTGAACTTGATGACCTATCGAAGATACAAGAGCCACATGATTGGAGTAAAGCAGTAAGACCACGCAGTTTAGAGGTTGAAGCCATCGACCTGCTACAGGAATTGAAGGGGACGAAGAAGGTGATAGAAGCGTTAGGAGTATAGCAAATGGCAAGATTAGGAGGGACTTATGAAGACGAAAAGTAATTTGGAACGGGTGCTAGAGGCTGGGCAGTTTGCTGTTACAGGCGAATTGGGACCACCACAAAGCGCTGACTCTGAGGTAATTAAGAGAAAAGCAAAGATACTCAAAGGTTATGTAGATGCTTCTAATGTCACCGATGGTCAGACTGCAGTAGTGCGCATGGCATCCTGGGCAGCTTGCCTTATAGGCAAGGAAGAAGGTTTAGACCCTATTGTGCAGATGACCTGTCGCGACCGAAATCGCATTGCCCTTCAGATGGATGTGTTAGGTATAGCAGCACTGGGGATAAATAACATGCTGTGTCTCACGGGCGACCACCAGAAATTCGGCAATCATCCTATGGCCAAAGGTGTTTATGATGTTGATTCTATTCAACTGGTTAAGATGGTGAAGGACATGCGGGATGAAAAGAAGTTCCAGTGTGGCGAAGAGATGGCAGTTGAGCCTCGTCTCTTTATCGGGGCTGCTGCCAATCCTTTTGCCGACCCTTTTGAGTTCCGGGTGGCGCGTCTTGCCAAGAAAGTGGCAGCAGGGGCAGATTTCATCCAGACCCAGATTATCTACAATGTGGATAAGTTCGCTGAATGGATGAAGATGGTACGGGACAGAGGATTACATGAGCAAGTGAAGATACTCGCCGGCGTTGCTCCCATAAAGTCAGTGGGTGCCGCAAGATATATGAAGACCAGAGTTCCCGGAATGGATGTACCTGACAGCGTTGTTGAACGGCTTCAAGGAGTGCCTAAGGAGCAGGTGTCTGGGGAGGGCATCAAGCTCTGCATTGACATTATCAATCAGGTACGTGAAATTGAGGGCGTGGCGGGTATTCACCTCATGGCTATCGAGTGGGAGGAAGCAGTGCCTGAGATAGTAGAGGCAGCTGGTCTTTTGCCCCGCCCTAAGTTTATCCCATAATGAAAAAACAACATTCTTCATCACCTGGTTCCCGGGAGCAGGGTTTTGAGCTTCCCTATAAGCTCGCTTGTGAGCAGTTGTCCAAAATCAGCGATATAGAAGAACAATGCCAGAAAAGTGGTGTGCTGTATGTAGGTCCTAATAAGATAATTATTGATTATCTAAATCAGCCATATCACATTACCCTTCCTGATGCCGAAATATCGTTGGAGGATAGCAAAATGGAAGTTCCACTGAAGGACAAAATCCTGATACTTCATTATTTCACTTTGGCAAAGGGCACCCCGTCTACCGGTATATTGATTAACTATAAACAGCTGCCGGGAGGTGTCAGCTATTTTCCGGCATTTTCCCAAAGAGCCATAAACCCTTTTGTAAAGCACTTCGGCCAAAATCCTGAGTTGCTAATAGACATCTCATCAAAATTGGGTGGCTATAAAGCGGACCAGGGGGACGTATCCGTAACCATCAACGCCTTCAATCATGTGCCTATAACCTTTGCTTTGTGGAGAGGTGATGAGGAATTTTCTCCTAGTGGAGGGATATTGTTTGATGCTAATATTTCTGATTACCTCTCCACCGAGGATATAACTATGCTCTGTGAAACTATTGCTTGGAAGCTGGTCAAAAGTATTCCCTCTACCTAACCCAACAACTCCTTAGCTATCGCTTTGACACGAAGTTAGTAATCTCAATATCTCTATTTGCGTTAAAGCCTCTGTTTATGATATAGTCCAAGCCTTGAAGTTGCTCTCTGGAACTTAGTTAGTCGGATGTTTTGGAGGCAGTTATCTCAAGACCTAGGCTTTCCCAGTTTAGTTTATTCAGGTCAAGGTGATGTAATGTAACTAGCGTTCGTTAAGGAAGGAACAGGCAATGGCTGAAGATGGCTTAATTACATTAAGTGTTGATGACAAGGATATAAAAGCCAGGCGGGGGCAGACGATATTGGAGGCCGCCAGAAGCGCAGGAATTTATATTCCCAGTCTTTGCTACTATCCCGGCCTGAAACCTCTACCCCAGGTAATCCCTGACGAGGCTTGCCAGCTTTGTATAGTGGAAGCGAATGGTAACCTCGTTCTTTCCTGTGTCACTCTTGTCTCTGAGAAAATGGTAGTTAAGACAAAGACACCGAAGATAGGAGAGCTACAGCAAAAAAATCTGCTTGCCATTTTAGTTAGACAACCTACTGATATCTGCTTTGAAAAAAGGGATTGCGAACTTCAAAAAGCCATCGACTATATTGGTTTAAAGGAGATACCTGTCCATATTCCTAGATCTTTAGCTCCTTTAGAGGATAATCCCTTCTTCGCCCGTGATTCCAGTTTTTGCATTTTATGCAATCGCTGTCTTCGGGTCTGTGACGAGATAAGAGGACTTGGGGTGATTGAGACTGCCTTTCCTTGCCAGGTAGCTTGTCCTGCCGGCATAGACATTCCCCGCTATATTCGTCTTATTGCCCGGGGAAGGCCGAGCGTTGCTTTGGCAGTGATCAGGGAGAAGGTTCCTTTTCCTGCTGTATTAGGTAGAGTTTGCGCCGCCCCATGTCAAGAAGAATGTCGCCGTGGCCAGGATGTGGATAAAGCATTACACATAAGAATGCTTAAGCGCTTTGCCGCTGATAACGGTGATGATAATTGGAAGGAGCAAGCGAAGTTCCTTCCTTCAAGTGGTAAAAAAGTAGCAATAGTGGGGGCGGGGCCGGCCGGGCTCACCTGTGCTTATTATCTGGCTAAACTCGGGCATGGGGTAACTGTATTTGAAGCTCTCCCAGAGCCGGGAGGAATGATGAGAGTGGGAATCCCTGAATATCGGCTTCCGCGTAACATACTCCGCGATGAAATTCGAGAGATTGAAATGGCGGGTGTGGAAATCAGACTAAATACTCGCATCGAATCTTTAGATACCTTTTTTGAGCAAGGATATCAGGCGACTTTTCTTGGCGTCGGTGCTCATGAGGAAATCAAGCTGGGGGTCGAAGGAGAAGACTTGCCCGGCGTAATTGGGTGCGGAGAATTCCTTCGTCGCTTCAACTTAGCAGAGAAGGTGGAACTGGGGCATAGGGTAGGAGTGGTTGGTGGGGGGAATGTTGCCATAGATTCTGCCCGTGCTGCCTTGCGGCTAGGTGCTAAGATGGTAACCATTTTTTACCGCAGGACAAAGAACGAGATGCCTGCTCAAACAGAAGAGGTAGAACAGGCGTTGGAGGAGGGAGTTGAGATTGTGTTTTTGGTTGCCCCCTCAAGGGTTTATAAGGAAAACGGCGCCTTGAGCTTGGAGTTGGTCCGCATGGAGTTAGGAGAGCCCGATGCTAGCGGTAGACGCCGGCCTGTCCCTGTTAAGGGAAGCGAGTTTACCGTCGAGCTTGATACTCTGATTGCTGCCATTGGCGAACGACCAGATGTTCCTGCGGGCTTTCAGATCGAAGTAGGACGGGGGAATGTATTGAAGGTCAATGAAAACCTGAGCACGAGTCGAGAGGGCGTTTTTGCTGGTGGCGACTGTGTGAGCGGGCCAGCCTTGGTCATCAATGCTATCGCGGCGGGAAGGAAAGCAGCTCAGTCCATCGACCGCTACCTTGGCGGCAAAGGGGACATTACAGAGCATCTTGTGCCTGCTCAGGAGGCTACGACCTGGCTAGAAGAAGCGCCTACAGGAGGAAGGTTAGCTACAATTTCTTACCGTCCTCCGCAGGCGCGCATTAAGGGTCTTTCTGAGGTGGAGCAGGAGATGGATTGGGAGACGGCAGTTGCTGAAGCTGAACGTTGCCTCCAGTGTAATGTCATTGCCCCCCTGGAAGGGCGAACCCTTCGCGAGGTTGGCTGCGAGTTCTGCGGTGCCTGCGTTGATTCCTGTCCCACAGGTGCCCTCGCTGATTTGGCCACCCGCGGGATTGCCAAGCCCGACCGTGTAGTTACTACAATTTGCCCTTATTGTGGTGTTGGTTGTCAACTAAAGCTTGAGGTCAAGGATGAGAAGATAATAGCTTCCATCCCCGATCCAGATGGCGCAGCTAATCATGGGCAGGCATGCGTCAAAGGTCGCTTCGGTATCGCCGAGTTTGTTCACCACCCTGAAAGGTTGACCTCTCCCTTGATAAGAAAGAATGGGGAGTTGAAAGAGGCGTCCTGGGATGAGGCACTGGAACTGGTGGCAAGCAAATTGAGAGGTTATACGCCAGATGAAGTAGGCGTCATCTCTTCAGCCAAGTGTACCAATGAGGACAACTATGTTATCCAGAAATTCACCCGGGCGGTAATGGGCACCAACAATATTGACCATTGTGCCCGGCTATGTCATGCCCCCACTGTGGCCGGCCTGGTACAAAGTTTCGGTAGTGGTGCTATGACCAATTCCATCGACGAGGTCGAGGGCGCCGCTTGCGTATTTGCTATAGGTACCAATACTACAGTAAGCCACCCTGTAATCGGATTACGGGTAAAGAGGGCGGTTCAAAATGGAGCTAGGATTATCGTTGCCAACCCCATGGAAATTGACCTCTGCCGCTTTGCTGACCTCTGGCTTCGACTGCGTCCCGGCACTGATGTCGCCCTGCTCATGGGGATGATGCGAGTTATAGTTGATGAGGGACTGATTGACTCATCTTTTATCGAGCAACGTTGTCAGGATTTCGATGTCTTTAAGGACTCGCTTTCAAACTTCGACCTTGACTTTGTGGAACAGGTGACAGGGGTGCCCTCGAAGAAGATAGCGGAAGCAGCCCGCATCTATGCCACTAGCAAACCAGCTACTATCATATTCTACGCCATGGGCATTACCCAGCATTCCCATGGGACTGATAATGTGCTGGCTACCGCCAACTTGGCAATGCTCACTGGGAATGTAGGCAAGCCCTGCACCGGGGTCAATCCACTCAGAGGTCAGAATAATGTGCAGGGTGCCTGCGATATGGGTGCCTTACCTAACGTCTACCCTGGCTATCAGGCAGTAAGCAATCCAGCTATTAGAGAAAAGTTCGAAACTGCCTGGGGGTGCTCATTACCCCCGTCCCTTAAAGATAAGTTTGGGATTACTTGGGCATGCTCATTACCATTATCTCCCGGGTTGACCTTGGTTGAGATGCTTGACGCTGCCCACCGCAAAGAGATAAAGGCGCTATATCTGGTTGGTGAGAATCCAGCATTAAGCGACCCTGATATCCAGCATGTCCGGGAGGCGCTGGCTCGGCTTGATTTCTTTGTGGTTCAGGATATATTCCTTTCTGAGACAGCAAAGCTTGCCCATGTTGTCCTGCCGGCGGCAAGTTTTGCTGAAAAGGATGGCACCTTCACTAACACTGACCGCCGGGTGCAGCGAGTAAGGAAAGTTATCGAGCCCATCGGCGATTCCAAGCCTGATTGGTGGATTGTTTGCCAGATAGCCCAAAAATTAGAAGCCAAAGGCTTTGACTATAGCCACTCGTCTGACATAATGGAGGAAATTCGCAATCTTACTCCTAGCTATGGCGGCATAAATTACCAGAGGTTAGAGAATGATGGAATCCAGTGGCCCTGTCCTCTCGATGACCATCCGGGTACACCGATATTACACACGGATATTTTTGTTAGGGGAAAAGGTAGATTCATGCCGCTAAAATATGTTCCCCCGGGAGAGTCACCTGACGAAGACTATCCTTTGATCCTCACCACAGGGCGCAGCTTGTATCATTTCCATACCGGGACAATGACCCGCAAGGTAGCTGGACTTAATACTATGGAGCCTGAAGGTGTAGTGGAAATCAACCCTGTGGATGCTGCGCAACTTGGCATAGCTCAGGGTGACAAGGTTAAAATCAGCTCCCGGCGTGGTGAAGTTATCACTAAAGCTAAAATAACTGAAGCATTGCCACCGGGATTGGTATTCATGACCTTCCATTTCGCCGAAAGTGCTGCCAATATCCTCACTAATCCCAAGCTCGACCCGGTATCCAAAATTCCTGAGCTCAAGGTCTCGGCAGTGAAAGTGGAGAAACTCTAAACGCTTTACAAGAAATAGCTTGTGGAGAGCCAAAGCCCCAAGCGTAGAGAAAGGGAAGCAACCTCCTCAGTTGCTCTAACTGTCGCCCTGATTATAGAGCTTTGTTGGCGCTTTGACTATTATTGTGGTTCCTTTTCCTTCCTGGGAACTAACTTCAAGTTCCCCGCCTATTAATTGAACTCGTTCCTCCATACCGGTAAGCCCCAACTTACCCTGACCAGCAAACTCGCTTAACTGCCGGGGAAGCTTAAAGCCCTTGCCGTTATCGCTAATGGTCACCCTGATTTCAGCTCCCTGGCACTCCACCGTAATGCTGGCTTCAGAGGCTCCAGAATGTCGGTGAACATTATTTAGGGATTCTTGAACAATACGGAACAAAACCAGTTGTGTTTCTGGGGGGAGTAGCGGTATGACATCTGTCTTGACCTGAATTTCGATTCCACTAAGTTTGTGTATTTCCTCAGCCAGCCATTTGATAGCTGCCACCAAGCCTAAGTCATCTAGAATGCTTGGCCTCAGAGCTTGAGCGTAGTGCTTAATGTTTTGGTAAGTTTGCTGGGACAGTTCATATAGTTTACCTAGCTCACTTCTTAGCTCTTGAGGCGAATATCTCTCAGCTTTAGAGGCAAGGTTATCTACCCCATGCGTTAAAAGCAATATTTGCTGAGAGGTATCATCGTGGAGCTCACGAGCAAGTCGCTTACGTTCTTCTTCCTGAGCCTGTAGAACTTGCCTGAGATAGAATTGCAGATTATCCCGTAATTTTCCTTCTTCGGTTATATCACGAGCCATATTTTGAAAAGTTTGAGGCTTGCCATCACTAATAATAAGGCGTGTGGCTAATTGCACAATTGCTTCAGAACCATCTTTTTTAATTAATCTCTGCTCATAGCGATGTTCCATAGCTTCGCCTCTCAGTAGCCTATCCCTTACTTGTCTTGCTAAAGTTAGCGCCTCTGGGGCAAGAAACTCGCGGACATTCTTTCCGATTAACTCAGAAACTGAATAGCCGGTGAGCTTTTCACAAGCTTTGTTAGCTAAAGTGATATCGCCTTCTACATCATGGATCCAGACTGCATCGCTGGCGTTGGTAAATAACTCCTCATAGTTTCGCCGCGCCAATTTCATATCCTTCACAGTTTTTTTTAGCTTCTCTTGTTGCTGTTTATTTTGACGATAGGCTGCCATAAGCGTAATGGCTAAAGCGCCAATAACAAGGCAAGCGAGACTTTCCAGGAGCGCGTCTCTAAAATCGGGGGAAATAAGAAAAGTGCGAAGTAACATTGCCACAGCGCTTGATAGCCATACTGCGGCGCTCCCGATTATCCCCAGTGTCCAGCCTGCATACAATATCAACAAGAGATAGAAAAGTCGCTCCAAACTGTGTCGCGAAAGACCCAGAGCTGTAGGCAATGAGCCCAATCCCAAGGAAGGCATTTGAGCCGAGAGCTGGGTAAGGTGAGATAGCGTTAGGATGCCGAACAGGATAATTATAATCCAGAGGTGTGGGTTTCTTAACCCCGGAGCTTGTCCTCGGTATTTTCCAAGGTAACTAATCCCCATTGTAATCCTTTGACTATTGCCTCGCTGCGTGAGGCAACATTCAATTTATTGAAAACATTGGTCAGGTGAGCTTTAACAGTGCGCTGGCTGAGAAACAATTCTTCTGCTACCTCTTTATTGCTCATCCCCAGTGCGACCAATCTGAGCACCTCTGATTCTCGCTCGCTCAGCAACCCTTGGGCTTTATTTTCCTTAACCGCTGTCACTGTAGCGCGCTTCAGCAATCTAGCAATAATATTAGGGTGGAGTACCGATTCACCTGCCCTTATGGTTCTAATAGCGCCGACCAAATCACGCCCTCTGGCGCTTTTCAAGAGGTACCCTGCAGCTCCAGCATCAAGCAATCCCAGTACATACTCTTCATCATCATAAGCAGTGAGGATCAAAATGGCTGTGTCAGGAGCAATCTCCTTGATCTTTCTGGTGGCTTCAATTCCATTGACTTTGGGCATAACGATGTCCATCACCACCACATCAGGTTTTAGCTCTGAGGCGAGCTTGACTGCTTCCTCACCATCACTGGCCTCAGCGACAACCTTCATGTCTTCCTCAATATCCAGTGCTCGATGTAAAGCCTCGCGCACCAAAGGATGGTCGTCAGCAATCAAGACGGTTAACTCATCTTTCTTTGCCAATTTCTCAGATTCTTGAAGCCATTATAAAGCTTATATGCCCTTTAGGGCAAGTTGACTGTGTTTTTAGATATAACCAAAGTGCTATTGCAAATTGCAACTTATGGACGATGGCAGGCAATCAGGCAATCGCTAGAATTATCGTGAAATGAAGAGGAAAGGAGAAGGAAAAATGACTGAAGATGCTGCAGTAACAAGAGAAAACGTTGAGGTGCAGGTGGTGCCAGGCAAAAGAGAGGTGCTCGCTGTTTTGAAGAGAGCGGCTACCGAATCAGAATTTCTGGCGCGATTAGCCGATGACCCGCACGAGGCTCTCAAGGAGTATTACTCTTTGACCAGCGAGGAGAGAGCAGCCTTAGCCAGCGGCGACATCAAGAAAATAGAGTCCTGGGTGGGCAAGCTAGACAAAGAGCTGTCTACCTGGCTATGGTGTCGGCTGTCACAAGAAAAATATTAATTAGTGAGGCATAAAATGGCAAATCCTTCAATAGCGCAGGACACTCAGGTGCTTCCACAGGAGCAAGAAGAGACCAGTGAGAAGCGCCTAAACGAGATTCTATCCTCCTATCAGGGTAAGAAAGAGGAGCTTATTCCCATCTTGCAGCAAGTCCAGCAGGCTTTTGGTTATCTGCCAGAGCCGATGATGAAAAAGATAGCCAAATTCCTCCAACTGCCAGAAAGCACCGTCTTCGGGGTAGGCACATTCTATGCCCAATTCAAGCTTGTCCCTTCAGGACGGAATATCATCAGAGTTTGCCGCGGCACTGCCTGTCATGTGCGTGGTGGTGCCCGCATCCTCCGAGAAGTGGAAAAACATCTGGGCATCAAGCCTGGGGAGAGCACTCCCGACCTCGAATACAGCTTGGAAACTGTGGCTTGCTTTGGTGCTTGTGCTCTTGCCCCGGTTATGCTTGTTAACGACAAAGTTCATGGCAGAATGACAAAGACGAAAGTGAAAGAGATATAAGCAGCAACTAATGAGGAGATGTGATGAACTTTAAAGAAGTAAAAACTCAAGCAAGTTCGCAGTGGGAGGCGATGCAAGATAGCGATAAAATTCGTATCTTGATTGGCATGGGCACTTGTGGGCGAGCAGCAGGTGCTGAGGATGTACTTGCTGCTCTTAACCAAAAGTTAGCAGAGCAGCATATTCAAGCTGAAATTCTCCAAGTTGGTTGTATCGGACTTTGCTATGCAGAGCCCTTGATTGAGCTAGTTAAGCCAAGCAAACCGAGCATTTTCTATGGCAATCTTACCCCTGAGCTTGTGTCTGAAATCATCGAGGATTATCTAATTGCTGACAACCCACGCCCTGACCTGGCTCTCGGCACTCGTGGAGAAGGAACTTTGGAGGGCATTCCCAGGCTCTTTGACTTGCCAGTGCTTAAGCCTCAAGTGCGTATCTCCTTGCGTAATTGTGGAAATATCGATCCAGAAAATATCAACCACTATATTGCTAATGGTGGCTATGAGGGCCTAGCCAAAGCGCTAAAAATGAACCCTCAAGAAGTACTTGATGAGGTCAAGAAATCAGGGTTGCGTGGTCGTGGTGGTGCTGGATTCCCTACTGGAGTCAAATGGCAGTTCTGCCACGATGCCCCCGGTGACATTAAATATGTAATATGTAACGCCGACGAGGGTGACCCGGGAGCATTCATGGATCGAGCACTTCTTGAAGGTGACCCACATGCTGTGTTGGAAGGAATACTCATTGGCGCTTATGCTATCGGTGCTACAGAAGGTTATATTTACATTCGGGCTGAATATCCGCTGGCGATCCAGAGATTGAGAATCGCCCTTGAGCAAATGAAGAAATGCGGACTGCTAGGCAAGAACATTATGAATTCCGGTTTTGAGTTTCACATCAAGATAAAGGAGGGGGCAGGTGCCTTTGTCTGCGGCGAAGAGACGGCCCTAATGGCTTCTATTGAGGGCAATCGGGGGATGCCCCGTTCTCGCCCCCCATTTCCTGCCCAATCTGGCCTATGGGGTAAGCCAACGAATATCAACAACGTAGAGACTTGGAGTAACATCTCAGCTATTCTCCAGCGAGGTGCCAAGTGGTATGCCAGCTATGGTACGGAAAAGAGCAAGGGCACCAAGAATTTTTCTCTAGCAGGTAAAGTTGTCCGCACTGGCCTTGTCGAGGTCCCAATGGGAATCACCCTGCGTCAGATTGTCAATGATATAGGCGGAGGTGTTCCTGAAGGCAAACGTCTCAAGGCGGTTCAAACTGGAGGACCATCAGGTGGCTTCATACCGGCAAATTTGCTAGACCTACCAGTTGATTACGAATCTCTGGCTCAGGCAGGGGCCATTATGGGTTCGGGAGGCATGGTGGTAATGGATGAGGATACTTGCATGGTTGATATGACAAAGTTCTTCCTTACCTTTACCCAAGCTGAGTCCTGTGGTAAGTGTATACCATGTCGCTGGGGCACTAAGCAGATGCTGGACATTCTCGAAGACATAAGCAGTGGAAGGGGCAGGCCCGATGATATTGAATTGCTTCAGGAGTTAGCGGAATCGGTCAAAGATAATTCCCTGTGCGGTTTGGGGCAAACCGCTCCTAATCCGGTGCTTACGAGCATTCGCTACTTTCGAGACGAGTATGAAGAGCACATAGTTAAAAAACGCTGCTCGGCGTTACATTGTCAAGCTCTTATTTCTTACTATATCCTTCCTGACAAATGTGAAGGATGCATGATTTGTGCCAGGAACTGTCCAGTGCAGGCAATTGAAGGCGGCAAACGGATGGTGCATGTTATTGACCAAGATAAGTGTATCAAGTGCGGAACCTGTTTGGATGTTTGTCCATCCAAGTTTAATGCGGTAGTTAAAGTTTCTGGGGAGCCTGTAGCCGTTCCTGAGAAGCCTGTTCCAGTAACCGTTGAGGTTTGAGAATATTAGCAGTATGGAAGGAGGGTACCAAATGAGTACAATCGCTCCAACCGAAGTAGAGGAAAGAAAAGTGGATACTATCAAGCTGACCATCAATGATCGCGAGGTCATAGCGGAAAAGGGAGATACTGTGCTTGAAGCAGCACTGGGTGCTGGCATCTATATTCCCACGCTTTGTTATGACCCTGATCTCAAGCCCTATGGAGCTTGCCGCCTCTGTGTTGTTGAGATCGAAGGAATGCGTGGCCTGGTTGGCTCGTGTACCACGCCAGCAACCGATGGTATGGTGGTCCACACCGAGACAGAACGGGTTAATCGGTCACGCCGAATCACTATGGAGCTTATCGTCGCCAATCATCACGGCGATTGTCTCACCTGTGCTAAAAACCAAGACTGCGAGCTACTTAAGATTGCCCGATATCTGGGCATAGAACAAGAGCATATTGACCGCCTGCGAAAAAGCACTCAAGTGCTTCCCATTGATGACAGCCATCCAGCGTTTATTCGTGACCCGAACAAATGTATCCTCTGCGCCAAGTGTGTACGGGCTTGCCATGAAATAGCTTGTATTGGTGCCATTGACTTAGCTTTCCGAGGCAACTCAGCAAGGGTGGCTACCTTTGGTGATAAACCGATTGTCGAGTCTATTTGTAAGTCCTGTGGTGAATGTGTTGCGCGATGTCCTACCGGTGCACTGGTGCCTAAATGGGAAAAACCACCTGCCAAAGAGGTTAAAACCATTTGTCCCTATTGTGGAGTTGGCTGCTCCCTCTACTTAGGTGTTCTAGATAATAAGATTGTTTCCGTGCGCGGTGACTCTGAGGGTCCGGCTAACAAGGGCAGCCTGTGCGTTAAAGGACGCTGGGGATACGATTTTATTAACCATCCCGAAAGATTAACGGTACCCCTTATCCGATTACCAGACGTTGCCCGACAAGCAGGTCACAATGGACGAGTACAAGAAATCTTCCGTGAAGCTAGCTGGGATGAGGCTCTTGAGCTGGCGGCAAATAAGCTCCTTGAACTTAAGCAAGATTACGGGCCAGATAGCATAGCGGCTATAAGCTCAGCTAAGTGCACTAATGAAGATAACTATGTTATGCAAAAATTCGTCCGTGCTGTGATAGGAACTAACAACATTGACCACTGTGCCCGGTTATGCCACGCCTCTACTGTGGTCGGGGGAATTGCTGCTTTCGGTCAAGGAGCGATGAGCAACTCTTATTCCGATTTTGAGAAAACTGAACTCTTCTTTGTCATCGGCTCCAACACTACGGAATGTCATCCCATTATTGGCTCAATAGTCAAGAGAGGAGTCAAATTTGGTGGTGCTAAGCTTATTGTGGCTGACCCCCGCTCTACGGAACTTGGCGAATACGCCACTGCCAAGCTTCACCACAAGCCCGGGACCGATGTTGCCCTTATCAACGGGCTGATGCACGTTATCATCAGAGATGGCCTTGAGGATAAGGAATTTATCCGAGAGCGCACTGAAGGTTTTGAGGATATGCGGAAGCTTGTAGAAGAATATACTCCTGAAGTAGTGGAGGCGATAGCTGGGGTACTCCAGTCTGATTTAGAGGCGGCTGCTCACTTGTTTGGAAAAGCGAAAAGCGCCTGTATCCTCTATGGGATGGGAATAACCCAGCATACTACCGGTACCGACAATGTCAAAAGTGTGGCAAACCTGCTGCTCCTTACCGGCAATATCGGCAGGGAAGGCACGGGATTCAGCCCTCTTCGGGGCCAAAACAATGTCCAGGGTGCTTGTGATATGGGAGCACTCCCTAATGTCTATCCCGGCTATCAAAGGGTTGATGACCCCGCTGTGAGAATGAAATTTGAAACTGCTTGGGGAGTTGAATTGAGCAATCGTCCTGGGGTGGTGGTTACTGAGATAGCTAATGCTATACTTAAGGGAGACATTAAAGGACTCTATGTTATGGGTGAGAACCCGATGTTAAGCGAGCCTCACCTGGAACATATGAAGCAAGCGCTGGGGAAACTTGAATTCTTGGTAGTTCAGGATATCTTTCTCTCCGAGACCGCTTGGCTAGCTGATGTTGTTTTCCCGGCAGCTGCATTTGCAGGAAAGGATGGCACCTTTACCAATACTGAGAGACGAATTCAAAAAGTAAGGCAAGCAGTCCTGCCGCCCGGGGAGGCAAAGCCTGACTGGGAAATCATCTCCGCCCTGGCAGAGAAAATGGAACAGCCGTTAGGCTATCAGAGTGCCGTCCAGATTATGGAAGAAATTGCCTCCATGACTCCTATTTATGGCGGTGTCCACTTCGACCGCCTCGACCACGGCGGTTTGCAATGGCCCTGCCCGGATGTCTCGCACCCAGGAACCAGCTTTCTTTACCACGACGACTTTGCCCGGGGACGAGGCAAGTTCCATGCTGTAGGCTATATTCCACCGGCAGAATCGATATCCAAGGGCTACCCTCTGATTCTCACCACAGGGCGGGTGCTGGAACATTGGCACACTGGCACCATGAGTCGGCGCTCTAGAGTGCTTAGTGAACTGAATCCCAGCGGCGTGGTGGAAATGCACCCCAGTGATGCGGCAAAACTTGGGCTTGTGGAGCACGATGTAATAGTAGTTACCTCAAAAAGAGGTAAGTTGGAGGCCCCACTCCATATTACAGAAGACTTGCCTCCTGGACTTGTTTTTATGCCCTTCCACTGGCGTGAGGCAGCGGCGAATATCCTCACCAATGATGCCCTTGACCCCTTAGCCAAGATTCCTGAGTATAAGGTTTCCGCTGTACATGCCGTGTTAGCGGTGCTCGATAGAGCCGCCCAGGATAATGCCTTTCTGGCCAAATTGGCAGAAAATCCTGCCGAGGCTCTAAAAGACTATGAGCTGACTGCGGAGGAAAAAGCTGCGCTGATGAGTGGAGACATACGCAAGATAGAATCATGGCTGGGCAAGCTGGATGAGCGCCTTAGAACCTGGCTTATGCTGCGATTATCTCAGGAAAAATGGTGAGCTCTACTCGGGACTCCTTGTAAGCTCCTGTAAATTGGGAGGGAATGAACTCCTCCATTACTCAAGGGCGGGGGTAAAGGCCAACTGCGCTACAAATCTTCGGAATAATTTCCTCCCGCCCCAGAGTCATAATGTGAATACCCGCTACCCCTTCTATTTCTTTTAATTGATTTATTGTTTCCACGGCGATCACAATGCCCATTTCCGCCATATCTTCTTTTTTGCTAATTTTCCGAAGACGTTCAATGATTTCGCTGGGAATATCCATGTTGGGGAGTTTTGTCTGCATGTATCTTGCTGACGCCACGGATGTTAGGGGAGTGATTCCGACAAGGATTTTTGCATTTTTATGTAATCCTTCTTCTCGAACCAGTTCCATCCACTCCTTAAAGCCCTTAATGTTATAAATAGGCTGAGTCTGGACAAAATCTGCTCCAGCAGCAACCTTGTCCTTAAGACGATTCACCTCAGACTCCAAGGATTGGCTAAAAGCGTTTGCCGCTGCCCCAACATAAAGTCTGGGTTCTTTTCCAACTATTGGTTGGCCATTTTCAAATTTTTTTCCATCCCGGAGTCCTTTGACTATCCTGATAAGCTCGATAGAATCAAGGTCAAACACAGACTTTGCATTGGGATGGTTTCCAAAGGAAATAGGGTCCCCAGAAACACAAAGTATGTTATTAACACCAAACGCGGAGATGCCCAGAATATCCATCTGAAGGGCAATTCGATTTCTGTCACGGCAAGTCATTTGCACTATGGGATCAATGCCTCCCTCCATTCCTATCAGAGAAGTTGCCCAGCTTGCCATCGCCACCACCGCTGCCTGTCCATCAGGGACATTAAAGGCATCAACGTAACCTTTAAGCAGATTAACTTTTTCCCTTATCGTCTCGGTCTCTGTATTCTGAGGGGGCCCGATTTCAGCAGTAACAGCAAATTCCCCAGCTTCCAATATCCTTTCTAGATTGCTTTTCGTCTTCATTTTTGAACTCCCAACAGAATTTTAGCACAGTATGCCAGAATGCCACATTTAGAGCAACATTGCAAAATTACTCTAGCTTACATTTTTTGATATAATCTCTAAAAGTGGTTATAATATGCAGCGGCCAATGAAAGCAACAACCGAATTAAACTCAATTAAGGAAGCATTAAAATCCTCAGAGATATTTCAGGGCTTGACCGACGAGGAGCTAGATAAACTGCTCCCGCTTTGCCAGGAGCAGTCCTATGAAGCAGGGACAGTCATGTTCTGCGAAGGCGCACAGTGTAACTATGTCCAGACTCTCAAATCAGGCAGGGTAGCTCTGGAAACAGAGCTTGCCCTAAGCCGTGGTGCAGCTGAAATGGCCACAATCGACGTGTTATCCCCAGGGAGCAGTTTTTGCTGGTCAGCACTGATGGAACCTCATATTCTTACTTCTTCGGGCCGGTGTCTGGAGAGGATTGAGATGATTGCCCTGGACGGAGACAAACTTAAAGCCCTGCTGGATGAAAACCCTCAAATAGGTTACAAGGTGGCAAACAACCTCGTGAAAGTAGTCGCTTCGAGGCTACAGCATACTAAGCAAACGATGGAGCATATTCTGTCTGTCATTTTCCATGACCTGAAGGCCCCCTTGGCTGCAGCGGAAAGCTACAACCGGCTCTTGCTTGATGGCTTTGTTGGAAAACTCAGTGAAGAACAAAAAAACATAATACAAAGGAGTAGTAAGAGACTTTCTGACCTACTTAATTTAATAAGCAACATGATTGATTTCTCCCGTGTTGATTTCGGAAAATTCGGGGCAGAAGAGGTTTCCCTGACGAGAGTGATAGAGGATTGCGTTGAGACCATGCGTCCCTTAGCTGTAGATAAAGGGTTGCAACTGGTTGCTGCAATACCCCGAGGGCTTCCTACGGTTCTCGGGAACGCTGACCGGCTTAAGCAAGTAATGACAAACTTGTTATCCAATGCTATCAAGTTTACTCCCTCCGGTGGAATAACGGTTAGAGTAAAAGACGACAAAGATCATTTGCGAGTTGATGTAATAGATACAGGAATTGGAATCCCTACCGAGGACTTACCCAAAGTATTTGATGGTTTCTATAAGGGTCTGGATATGGAAAAAAGAGGGGCTGGCTTGGGGCTTTCTATAAGCAAGAAGATAATTGAAGGTCATGGTGGTAAAATATCGGCAACAAGTCCCACTCCTGATACAGGCAAGGGAACCAGATTCACCTTTATTTTGCCCAAAAACTCCAAACAAGCGGAGTGAGCTAAATGGCGAGAGTTTTGATAGTGGATGACGACCCCGATATGAGGCTGGCAATTTCTAGTGTGCTAAACGCTCGTGCTTATCAGGTAATTGAGGCTTGTGATGGATATGAGGCGTTAAAAAAGTTAAAAGAAGAAAAACCGGACATAATGCTTTTGGACCTCTTAATGCCAGGAATGGATGGCTTTGCTGTGATTAGGGAATTAGAAAATTGTCAGAAGAAGGGATATCCTGATATCCCTGTCCTTGTCATAAGTTCAATAAGGGAGGAAGCCAGTCAGCGGCGCTATGAGTTGGAGCTAGGCCGTAAACTTGCTGTTGATGATTACATAGAAAAACCCATCGAGCCCTTTGTGTTGCTCCAGCGGGTAGAGAAGCTTTTGTCTAAAGGAGGTAAGGATGCCAAACCAGACTAAGATTTTAGTTATTGATGATGACCCTGATGTGCACACAGTGGTGAAAAAAATCCTTGAGCCCAAGTCCTATAAAGTGTTATCTGCGTATGACGGGGCCGAAGGTTTACGCAAGGTGGTTGAGGAAAGGCCTGACTTAATCATACTAGACGTGATAATGCCTGGTAAGCATGGATTTGATGTTTGCCATGAGCTTAAAACCGACGAAAAATACCATTTTTTCTCTAATATCCCTGTGTTGATGCTTACTGTTTACCCTGAAGATAGAGAAAAAATGCATCTTTCCATGCGAGAGGGAATGATGATGGAGGCGGAGGATTATCTTCAAAAGCCTGTTGACCCTCAGGAATTAGTGAACAGGGTGGAGGATTTGCTTAAAAAGTAAAAAGGGGATAAAATGGCACGATTTATAGAATTTAAGGAACGAGCTTGGAGAGCAAGAATGTTTTAGTTGTTGGGTCGGGTATATCAGGAGTAGCTTCAGCGTTAGAGTTAGCTAATGCCGGTGTAAGTGTTTATTTAATAGAGAAGGAGGCAGTGATTGGTGGGCACAGCGCCTCTCTTTGTTGTAAGGCAACAGATATCTGCTCCAAGTGTTCCGCCTGTGTAGTCTCCGATAAGATTAAAGAGGCGGTAATCCATCCTCAAATTACTCTCCTAACTAATTCCACGATAAAAGGGCTTGGCGGCGAGCTGGGCAATCTTCACGTTGAGATAATTCAACAACCTCGGTATGTCGATGAGGAGAGATGCATAGCTTGTGGTCTTTGCACTGAGGTCTGTCCTACTGATCCCAAGGCAATCTATCCACCTTTTGCTGAAGCGACACCTTTTTCTTACATTCTCGATGAAGGACTTTGTCTGCGCTTTAAAGGGGAGAGATGTGACCTCTGCCAGGGGAGCTGTCCTACTAAAGCTATCGAGTTCGAGCTCAAGCCAAAAGAGCGAGAATTGAACGTCGGTGCCATCATTGTCGCTACTGGTTTTGATGTTTTTGATGCCAGAGAGAAAGGCTCCTTGGGTTACGGTAGATATCCTAATGTCTTAACTGGTCTTGACCTGGAGCAGATTTTCACTCGTGAAGGCTACCTTAGACTTCCCACAAATGGTAAGGAGCCCAGAAACATTGCCTTTATTCAATGTGTTGGCTCCAGGGACGAAGGTCATGGGTATTGTTCACAGGTGTGCTGCAAATATGCTATGAAACTCGCCGGACTTATCAACTACCAGAATCCTGATACCCAGGTGACTATCTTTTACATCGATCTGCAGACTGCCGGGAAAGGCTTTGCTCAATTCTACGAAAAATATAAGGAAAGTGTACGATTTGTCCGAGGAGTGCCAGTCGAAATTTTACAAACTATATCCGGCGAGCTTGAAGTAAGGTTTGAGGATATCTCTCAAGGGAAAGTTTGTCGAGATAATTTTGACCTTGTAGTACTTTCCGTGGGTATTTCTCCTGGAAAGAACTCATGGGATTTAGCCAGGATTCTGGGTATAAATTTGGCTGACGACGGATTCTTTGATATAAAGCACCCCCTCAGTTCTAATGAAACCAATATTGATGGCGTTTTCGTCGCCGGAACTTGTCAAGGCCCCAAGGATATACCCGATTCCATCGCTCATGGGATAGCAGCAGCGTCGAAGGCAATACAAGTGCTGGCCGAATCTGCTAGCCAAGGGCGAGGTAATTAAGGAAGATATTGAATGGAAACAAAAATAGGCGTTTTTCTCTGCAATTGCGGCGGGGCTATCAAGAATATTGATTTTGATGCCGCTGTCAAAAAAGTAGCGAAATTCCCCGGTGTCACCTGTGTCAACTTGAGTTCCGACCTTTGTCTCGAAGAAGGAAAGAAAAAGATGATTTCCTGTATCAAGGAGGAGAATATAGAGAGGGTTGTTGTTGCTGCTTGTTCTCCTGAGTTCCAGGAACATATTTTTCGGAAAGTATTGGAAAAGGCCGGGCTGAACGATCATCTCCTTTCTATGGCAAATATCAGAGAGCAATGCTCTTGGACTCATGATGGGGATGTCACCGAGAAGGCTGTGGAACTTGTAAAGATGGCGGTAAACAGAGTTCGGTTGCTCCAGCCGATGGAGAAGAAAGAGTTACCTGTGAACAGGGAGGTTCTCGTGGTCGGTGGCGGATTCTCGGCAAGTAACACGGTTCTCCAGCTTTCTCGAGTTGGCTTGCGGACAACCCTATTGGAGAAGGAGGCGGTTTTGGGGGCTGGGACTGAAGAGCTGGAAAGTTTTTATGGTTTTGACACAGGCTCAATGATAAGTGCAGTAGAGGTAGATAAAAACATCGAGGTTCTCACCTCTGCCCAGATGACGGAGGTAGGGGGGAAGATAGGAGATTTTAGCGTCAGGATACGACAAGAGGGAGGAGAAATTCTCCGCAAGTATGGAGCAATAGTTCTTGCCACCGGGCATCAAACCGAGCTTGCTTTAGATTCTGAGCCGCAGTTGCGAGCCGAAGACGAAGCAATCTCTGGCCTGAACATTGTGTCACAAGAGCAGTTCTGTTGTATGCTTGGGAACTCAGGTCTGGAAACAGAACCAAAAACCATAGGTTTCATGTTCGATTTTTCCGATGAAAATTCTCGCTTTACCACACTGGCTACTCTGAATAACGCTTTGGCAGCCAAGAAAAAATGGGGCAGCGAGATTTACGTCTTCTGCAAAAATGTCAAAGTGGATAGCGAAGGAATGGAAAAACTTTATCGGGAGGCAAGAGACTGCGGAGTGGTGTTCCTGAAGTCTGAGGCTCCGCCGAGGATTACTGCGGAGAATGGGCGGGTGAAAATCGAGGCTAAAGATGTTTTTCTCGGGGAAGATGTAATCCTAGCCTGTGACGTTCTAGTTGCTGAGGAGCTTTATCTCCCTGCCGAAGGAGCTGAAAACTTGAGTTACTTGCTAAGTATCAGGAGAGACTCCAAGGGCTTTTTCCAGGATGAAAATGTGCATCTTTATCCCGTTGGCTCGGAGAAGAAGGGGATATTTTTTATCGGTGGATGTCGGGGTGACTTAGACCTTGGCCGGGTATTGACAGATATTTCCAGCGTGGTCATGAAAGTCCATGAACTCTTGTCTTCAGGAAAAATTCTGGTGGAGTTAGAGAGAGTAAAGGCCGATCCCCAAAAGTGCGTGGCCTGCCTTACTTGCATCCGTGTCTGTCCGCACGGTGCTATCCAATTAGTTCGAGTAGATGGCAGTAAAGAGGTGGCTGAAATTTCAGACCTCGCTTGCGATGCTTGCGGCATTTGTGCCGCTATATGTCCGGCTAAGGCAATAAAATTTCAAGGTTATAGAGATGAGGAGATTCTAGCCCAAATTGAGGCCATACAAGAATTATGAATGGGTGCATCGTAGCTTTTTGTTGTGAACATTCTGCCTATCCTGCTGCTGATTTAGCAGGAAAATTAAGGCTTCACTACCCGGAGAATATACGGGTAATCCGGGTTCCCTGTGCTGGTCGAGTGGATGTGATTCATATCCTGAAAGCCCTTGAGAAGGGCGCAGCAGCAGTGTTGGTGTTGGGATGTGAAGACGGTGCTTGCCATCACATCACCGGGAATACAAGAGCAAAAGAAAGGGTGAAATACTGCAATATGCTGTTGAAAGAGGTTCAGATAGATGGCAGACCTGTTGCAATGTTCAACCTTAGCCCAAATGCACCCCATAAGTTCGTTAGAGCAGTAAACGAGGTAACCAAGATAATAAAAGAGTCCGGGAGGTAAGATGATAATCGCTGAACGAAAACCCATGGAAGAGATCAAGCAGGCAATGGCCCCCTACAAAAAAGTGCTTGTGGCGGGCTGTGGAACCTGCGTCGCCGTTTGCTGGGCTGGTGGAGAGAAAGAGGTGGAGATACTTGCCTCACAACTCAGGCTCGCTCGAAGCGCTGAGGGGAATGAGATTGTGACTCTTGAGGCTACAGTAGAGAGACAATGTGAAAAGGAGATGGTAGAAGAGCTTAAGGATAAGGTTGCCGAAGTTGAAGCAGTTCTCTCATTAGCCTGTGGGTCGGGAGTGCAAACGATGGCTGAGCTGTTCGAGGACAAGCCGGTATTCCCGGCAGTTAACACCACTTTTATCGGGATGCCAGAGAAGGAAGGGCTTTGGGTGGAAATGTGTGGTGCTTGCGGTGATTGCTTTCTGGATAGAACAGGAGGTATTTGCCCCATAGTTCGTTGTGCCAAAGGGCTTCTCAACGGCCCCTGCGGTGGTACTAGAAGGGGAGGGAAGTGCGAGATAGACCCGGAGAAGGATTGTGCTTGGGTTCTGATTTATCGCAGGCTGGAAAAGCAAGGTAGGCTTGATCTGATGCGAGAATACTACTCGCCGAGGAATTTTCGGGCGGTGAAAAGGCCCGGCAGAGTCCAGGCGGTAAAAGCTTAAGGGGGTGAATGATGGCAACACCTTTTAGGGAAATTCTTAAAACAAAAGATTTCGTTGTAACAGCTGAGGTGGGGCCAGTAAAAGGCTCCAATGTATCAAAGGCAATAGAGCATATTGAGCTTCTCAAGGATAAGGTGGATGGGCTAAATGTGACTGATAATCAAAGCTCCGTGATGCGCTATCCCTCCTTGGGGATTTGCCTCTTGATCAAGGAACATGATGGCGAGCCAGTATTTCAAGTAACTTGCCGCGATAGGAACCGTCTGGCAATTCAAGCAGATCTCCTTTTCGCTTACTCCCGAGGAGTAAGTAACGTTCTTTGTCTTACCGGTGATTCCATTGATGTTGGGGACCATAAGGAGGCTAAGCAAGTGTTTGACCTCGATTCGGTGCAGCTCATCCATCTTGTTCACACTTTGAACTCCGGCAAGGACATGGCAGGCAATGAACTTGATGGAGGTATTGACTTCTGTATTGGAACAACAGCTACGCCTTCAGCCGATCCCCTCGAGCCACAGCTTATCAAGGTTGAGAAGAAACTTAAGGCAGGGGTGAGTTTCATTCAGACGCAGGCGGTTTATGAACTTGATGAACTAAAGAGATTTACGGAATTCGTCCGTAATATAGATGAGAAGGTTAAAATCCTTGCTGGTATAGTACCTGTTATCGGCGCAAAGATGGCTGCGTATATGAATGAGAACGTCCCGGGCATTTTTATCCCTCAACATCTCATTGACGAACTGGCTCAAGCTCCGAAAGGAACAGGGGTTTCCAAAGGAATAGAGATAGCCGCCCGGGTGATAAAACAAATAAAAGAAGAGAAAGTCTGTGATGGAGTGCACATTATGTTTATCGGACGGGAGGAAAGAGTTCCCGAGATATTGGAGGCTGCTGGACTACTATAAGATTCCCCCTGAGTGGGAGAATTAAGGAGGCGAAAATGACTGTAGCTTTGAATGAACTGGATACCAAGTTCAAGTACGATGTTTCCAATGAGCCAGGAGGAGCAAATATTAAGCTTTGTTTTGCCTGTGGCCTCTGCACTGCAAGTTGCCCTGTTGCTGATATCGACCAGAACTTCAATCCCCGCCGGATAATTCGCATGGTGCTTTTGGGGATGAGGAAAGAAGTCCTTTCTTCAGACACTATCTGGTTCTGCATCCAGTGCTATAACTGTCAGGGACACTGTCCTCAGAATGTTGATTTTGCCGATATCATGAAGGCTCTAAGAAGCATAGCAGTTAGAGAAGGATACGTTGCCCCGTCTTTTGTTGAAAAGATAAAGGAAATCGATGTCTTCTGCCAGAAATTACGCCATGAGATGGTGAGTGCAATCGTTGACTCGCGGTCTCGAGGAGCGGAGGTAGAGCCTTCCGGGCTTGCTAAGGAGGCATTGGAGAGATTGTAATATAAAGGTGTGATTATTATGGAAAAGCAAAGTGGAAACGGCAAAATAGGGGCAGTTCTTGTCGTAGGTGGGGGTGTAGGAGGGATTCAAGCGGCTTTGGACCTTGCTGAATCCGGATATTACGTCTACCTTGTAGAGAAGTCACCTTCTATTGGGGGCGTGATGGCCCAGCTTGATAAGACTTTCCCCACCAATGATTGTTCCATGTGCATTCTTTCTCCGAAATTGGTGGAGGTTGCCTCGCATCAGAATGTCTCCCTCCTTACTTACACAGAGATAGAGAGCATTAATGGTGAGGCGGGAAATTTCAATGTGAAGCTGCGCAAAAAAGCAACTTATGTTGATTGGGAGAAGTGCACCGGCTGTGGGGTATGTAGCGAGTGGTGTCCCGTAGTGATGAAAAGCGAATTCAACATGGGACTCGGGTCTCGCCGTGCCATCTATACACCTTTTCCGCAAGCAGTTCCTAAAAAGTTTGTGATTGATAAGGAAGAAGAGCGCCTTTGTCATGCTGCCTGTCGTGATGCTTGTCCTCTCCATATGAACGTTCCTGGCTACATTAAGCTGATAGCCGAAGGGCAAAATGAAGAAGCCTACAAGCTCATTAGGGCAACAAACCCGCTCCCCGCTATTTGTGGGCGGATATGCTATGCTCCTTGTCAGGAAGCTTGTAATCGTGGCCAGATTGATGAGCCACTAGCCATACGAGACCTCAAGAGATTTGTGACTGACTATTCTGATGTAGAGAAGCTTGAGTCGCCTACTGTTGAATCCACGGGGAAGAAAGTTGCAATAATAGGGGCAGGACCAGCAGGTCTGGTCGCAGCTCATGACCTCGCTCTTAAGGGACATAAAGCAGTTATCTTCGAATCTCTTCCCAAGCCAGGTGGTATGCTCCAGGTTGGAATACCCGAATATCGCCTTCCCAAAGAAGTTGTCCGTAAGGAGATTGAATATATAACAAAACTTGGTGTTGAGATAAAGACCGGCGTCGAGGTAGGTAAGCACATTTCTCTAGGCGAACTTAGAGGAGAATTCAACGCTATCTTTATTGGTGTTGGTGCTCATCAAGGGATGGAGCTAAGAGTTCCTGGGGAAAACCTTCCCGGCGTTGGGCAAGGGGTTGAGTTTTTACGCAATGTGAACCTCGGGGAGAAGATAAAAGTCGGTAGGAAGGTTGCTATCATCGGTGGCGGGAACACGGCGCTCGACTGTGCCAGGACAGCTAAGCGCCTGGGGGCTGAAGAAGTTACCATCCTCTATCGCCGTACCAGAGCAGAGATGCCAGCATCTGCAGAAGAGATTAATGCTGCAGAGGCAGAGGGCATCAAGATTGAATTTCTTGTTGCTCCTAGCCGTTTTATCGGGAATAAAAGGCTCTCGAAAATTGAACTTATCAGGATGAAGCTTGGCGCTCCCGATGCTTCGGGACGCCCTCGACCAGTACCTATTGAAGGCTCTGAATTTCAACTGCCTATAAATACTGTTATAGCTGCGCTGGGACAGGTGGCGAAAACGGATTTTGTTAAGGAACTGGGCATTTTACTCTCCCAGCGCGGGACTATTGAAGTGAACCCCGGTACCGGTGTAACCAATATCGAGGGTGTTTTTGCCGGTGGGGATGTGGTAACCGGTCCAGCCTACATAGTGGACGCAATGGCAGCAGGCAGGCGTGCTGCCCGCTCTATAGATGCATTCCTGCATGGTATGCCTTTGCCTGTAGAAGAAAAGTCGGAACCTCAGAAACTGACAGCAGAGGAAATCCAAAGGTTGAAGAATCGGTTTGGTGAGCATCCACAGCATAAAATTGAGGAAATCCCCGTGGAGCAGAGGAAAGGTTTTGAAGAGGTCACTTTGGGTTACTCGGTGCAGGAAGCTTGTGAGGAGGCGGAACGATGTCTTGCCGGGCAGGTCACAGGATGTATCCAATGTCTTGAGTGTGTTGACAGGTGTGAAGCCAAGGCTATTGACCATTCCATGAAAGACACGTTTGAGGAAGTAAAGGTGGGAGCAGTTATCTTCTCTGGAGGATTTGAATGCTATAACCCGTCTGAACTTTACGAGCTTGGCTATGGGAGACTTCCCAACGTGGTCACAAGTATCGAATTCGAGCGTATACTAAGTGCCTCTGGTCCCTTCCAGGGCGTCTTACAACGGCTCTCTGACGGGGTTCCTCCACAGAAAATAGCTTTCATTCAATGCGTGGGCTCAAGGGACGCAAAGCATAACAGACCTTATTGCTCTTCTGTCTGCTGTACTTATGCTATTAAGGAAGCTATGATTGCCAAGGAGCATAGTACTGTTCCCCTGGATGTAACTATCTTCTTCATGGATCTCAGGACTTACGGCAAAGATTTCGACAGATACTACGAGCGTGCCAAGGAAGAAAGCGGCATACAGTTCGTCAGGTCGAAGGTTTACAGCATTGAAGCAGTAGATAGCACGGGTGACCTGGTAGTCAAATTTACTACCGAGGATGGCGTAATAAATACTGAGAAATTCAGTATGGTGGTTCTCTCTGTAGGTTTCCAGTCTTCTCCAGAATTAGTTAAGCTCGCTAAGAAGGTTGGAATCCAGCTTAATCCTTACGGATTTTGTCAGACAAAGCCTTTCTCACCAATGGAGACCTCAAAGTCCGGAATATTCGTCTGTGGGGCCTTTTCGGCGCCTAAAGACATTCCCGAGACAGTGATGCAGGCGAGTGGTGCTGCGGGTGAGGTTTCTGCTTTTCTGGCTCCGGCAAGGAACACTCTGACCAAAGAAAGAGTGTACCCGCCAGAGAAAGATGTGCAAGGAGAAGAGCCAAGAATTGGGGTCTTCATCTGCCACTGCGGAATCAATATCGGCGGGTATGTAAATGTCCCTGATGTCACTGAATTTGCTAAGACCTTGCCCAATGTGGTCTATGCTGAAAGAAACCTTTTCACTTGTTCTCAAGATACTCAAGAGAGGATAAAGAAAGTAATTGAGGAATACAAGCTTAATCGGGTTATTGTGGCATCTTGTACCCCGAGGACTCACGAACCTTTGTTCCGAGAAACGATCAGAAAGGCCGGACTAAATCCATATCTCTTTGAGATGGCGAATATCCGGGATCAATGCTCTTGGGTACATATGCGTGAGCCAGAAAAAGCAACTGAGAAGGCAAAAGACTTGGTGAAAATGGCGGTAGCCAAAGCAAGGCTGATTGAGGCTCTGCAACCTTTATCTCTTCCGGTTAATCGTTCTGCATTAGTTATTGGAGGAGGGGTAGCAGGAATGACCAGCGCCTTAACATTAGCAGAACAGGGATTCGAGGTTTATCTTATCGAGAGGGGCAACGTACTTGGTGGAGTAGCAAGAAGGATACATTACAATCTTGATGGCGATGATGTCCAGCAGTTTCTTGGCAAGCTTATTAAGAAAGTTCAGGAACACCCCAAGGTTAGAGTATATACTGATACTTGGATTGTGGACGTCCATGGGTATGTCGGCAACTTCACCACAGAAATAATGAGGTATAGAGGTAGGGTTATAGAAAAGATAGACCATGGTGTTACCATAATTGCCACCGGAGCCGAAGAATATAAGCCGGACGAATATCTCTATGGAAGAGACCCCAGGGTGCTTACTCAACTTGAACTTGAGGAAGAAATAATAAGGAAAAACCCGGATATCATCAACTGTGACAATCTAGTAATGATTCAGTGCGTAGGTTGTCGAAATGACGAACGGCCTTATTGCTCCAGGGTATGCTGCAATGAGGCAATTAAGAATGCCTTGAAACTTAAAGAGATGAAACCTGAGATGAACATTTATGTTCTTTACCGGGATATAAGGACATACGGATTTTATGAGGTGTATTATGAAGAGGCAAGGCGGAAAGGGATTATCTTTTTGCATTACGATTTGGAAGATAAACCTCGGGTAAGCCAGGAGAGAAAAGGTGGTCAGCTTCTGCTCAGAGTTCAGGTTAAGGATAAAGTGCTTGGCGATGAAGTAGCTATTGACGCTGACATCCTTGCTCTAAGTGTAGCGATGGTCTCTCCACCAGAGGTGAGGGAGCTTGCGATGCTATACAAGGTGCCCGTGAATGAAGACGGCTTCTTCTTGGAAGCGCATGTCAAACTTCGTCCTGTAGACTTTGCCACTGAAGGGGTCTTTGTCTGCGGGCTGGCTCACGCGCCGAAATCCCTTGAGGAAAGCATTGCCCAGGCGAAAGCTGCTGCCTCTCGTGCTACTACCATATTGGTTAAGGATGCCATAATCGGAGAAGGAATCGTCGCTTCAGTGAACGAGGCACTATGTAGTGGTTGTGGCGTATGCGAGGTTCTCTGCCCTTATGGGGCAATTGCTGTGGATCGAGAAAAGGGGGTTTCTGTTGTAAATGAAGCTCTTTGCAAGGGCTGTGGCACTTGTTGTGCTGCCTGTCCCTCCGGCGCCGTTCAGCAGCGAGGATTTACGAGAAAAGAAATTTCGGCAATGCTTGACGCTGCTTTGGCAGGAGTATGAAGATGGATAACTTTGAGCCCAAAATTGTTGGCTTTTGCTGCAATTGGTGTGCCTATGCCGGCGCTGATCTTGCCGGGATAAGCCGATTCCAATATCCACCGAATTTAAGAATGATACGGCTAATGTGTTCCGGAGCAGTAGCGCCTGTGTATATTCTGGAAGCTTTTCAGCGAGGAGCTGATGGTGTTTTTATAGGGGGATGTCACCCTAGAGATTGTCACTACATGGAGGGGAACTACAAAACATTAAGGAGAATTTTGCTTCTAAAAAAGCTGTTGCCCCAGTTTGGAATCGAACCAGAACGGCTAAAGCTGGAGTGGGTTTCCGCTGCCGAGGGGCAGAGATTTGCTCAGGTTGTCACTGATTTTACTTCAGAAATTAAGAAGCTCGGCCCCAGTCCCTTGAAGGGGGATGCTCATGAGCTAGCCGAAGTTACCCATCAGGCTGAAGCAGCCAGTGTCCAGGCTCATAAATAACTTCTAGTTATCTTATTGTCTCAGGAGAAATGGCAGGGCTATGTCAGGCTTACAACAGTGAAAACTGTTGAACGCTTAATTGAGCTAGATTCAAGTAGGGGGTGTGGTGGCAAGGTAGGGACTCAACTTCTACGGGACAGCCATCCTCTCTCGGTTGCCAGTTTTCTTGCCCTGTCCAGGTCAGCCTGGCTATTTATGTTAAAAAAGCTTAAGTGCTCAGGGTCAAATCTGTTTATCTCGTCCTCTTCAATATACTTCACCTTGACCATGCTAAAAAGTTTATCAATCCTCAGTTCATTTTGCTCCAGCAACCCTTGAATAGGACCTGAACAATTTTTAGAATACACTGCGCAAAGTGGTTCTAATTTATTCTTTATCCGAGGAACAATAACATCAAATGTTGAGCATGTTTGAGTAATATATTCAAGCAAGCTAATACTCAGAAACGGTGTATCACAGCCAACGACGATAGCTCGTGAACTAGATGAGGCTATCAAACCTGAGTAAATGCCCACAAGCGGACCCTTTCCAGGATAAATATCGGCTACCGTTTTTATCTTTACAGCCGAGGAGCAGGGAATTGTTTCGCCATGAGCAGTCGCTATGATGATTTCTGTGCTGAGGATAGCAAGGTGGTCAACTACCCACTGGATAAGACTCTTGCCCCCGATAGCCTGAAGAGCCTTGCTCCGACCAAGCCTCGAACTTTTGCCACCGGCGAGAATAATAGAAGTCATGCTCAAAACGCCTAAAATACAAAGTTACGCTAACATACTGGACAGCGCCAGGCAACCTGTTATTGCTTGCCTAATTTTTCCTTCTCTATTAGAATACTAACATAAGCTCATGACAAAGCTTTACTGCAAGTTTCTAGCCAAATCAAGACAGGTAGTTTTTCCCTAACAAACCATGATGGAAGAATTTTACAAGACAAAAATAAAAGAGATAATGGTACCCGTGCGTGATACACCATTTATGGAAGAGAACGCGAGTTGGGTGGAGTTTCTTAGCAAGCTTTCCCTTAGAGCACACGCATGGGTGGTTAACAATACCGAGGAAATGAAAGTGGTGGGGGTAGTAACGGAACACGATATGCTGCACTCCATTATTCCTCCTGGGCAAAAAAAAGAAAGGATGTTCGGAACTCCCAGGGCTGAGATATTTTGCCTAAAAGAAAGTGTCGTCCAGGATATCATGACACATAATCCTGTTGGATGCTCGCCGGAAGAAACTGTAGCTGACGTCTTGAAGAAGTTTTCTTCCTTCAATATCCGCAGATTAGCAGTTGTTGATGAAAATAAAAGACTCCTGGGAGAAATAACAATACAGCTCCTGGTAAAAAATCTCAGATATGAGTTCCTGAATACCTTATGAATATCTATGTGCTTGTCGCTTTAATTCTCATACTTGGATTTATACTCGGGAGGATATTACGCAAGCTACGGTTAACAGAAATTTTAGCATATATCCTCTCGGGTATTATCATAGGCCAGGTTTTGAATTTCAGCGCACCTGAACAATTCAATGTCATTATCACTGGAACCACGCTTGCTCTTGTTGCCTACATAATAGGACTGAGCTTTTCTTTCACTTTTCTAAAAAGAATGGGCAAGCAGATGGTCATCATATTGATTGTGCAGGTGCTCATAACCTTTATTGCAACATGGGGTTTTGTATATTTATTAACGAGGGACCTCCCGCTTTCCATAATTTTGGGTTCGCTCGCCCCTGCCACCGCTCCGGCAGGAACAATAGCAGTTTTAAGAGACTTAAGGGCAAAAGGAACACTTACAGACATAACTATGGCCCTTGTGGGACTGGATGATGCACTTGTAATAGTTATTTATTCTGTGGGGATGCTGTGGGCGAAGACGTTGTTAGGTGGAGAAGCAAGCATTTCATTTTCCTTTACTTACCCATTATGGCAGATTTTTGGTGGCTTGGGACTTGGAGGGGCAATTGGAATTGCTATTGCTTATTTCACGAAGAAAATACATCTCACTTCTGACCACATCTTCGTTGTTTCGTTGGCGGTGGCTATTCTGTGTTGGGGTCTGGCGGAAATGATTGGGGTTTCAGCAATTCTTGCATGTATGGCTTTAGGGACCGCAGTAATTAACCTCAATGTCCAGATCGGCACTCGCTCAAACGAATTGATAGATAATATCATGACGCCGGTATTTGTTTTGTTTTTCGCCGCTATCGGTATGGCGCTGGACTTCTCATTTTTTCATCTCATGTGGCCGCTTATAATTATGTATAGTGTTGGTAGAAGTATTGGCAAGATAGCAGGGTGTAGCTTAGGAGGCATCTTATCCAAATCTGAGCCGAAAATTAAGAAGTACCTTGGCCTTGCCATGCTAGACCAAGCAGGTGTCGCAATAGGTCTTGCTTTCCTGGCAGCTCAAGCGTTATCAGGGTATGAGCTCGGAGGCACAATAATCACACTTATGGCGACCACAACAGTAGTTCATGGACTCCTTTCACCACCTCTAATACAATATGCTATTAAGAAGGCAGGCGAAGCGAATATATAACATTTTTATGGCTGTGTACCCTGCTAAATATGGTAACCAAGGAGAGAGGCAAAGGGCGACTTAGTGTTGTAAGCAGAGAAGTTCTTCCCCGGCTTCTGGGAATATTGCGGCGCCAGGATAAGATATTGTTCAGGGTTATGCCAAGATAGTGGCGGCAGTTCATGAGGACGAAAACGAAAATCCTGGGTATTGAGACCTCTTGTGATGAAACTGCTGCTGCCGTAGTGGAGGACGGCAGCAGAATTATCTCTAATGTTGTAGCCTCACAAATAGACATTCATGCTCGCTATGGCGGCGTAGTCCCCGAAGTCGCCTCAAGGCAGCATCTTCTTACTATTATCCCGGTTGTCAGCCAGGCAATGACCGAAATCTCCTGGCAGGATATCAACGGCATTGCTGTGACTTTCGGCCCGGGGCTGGCCGGGTCGCTGTTGGTCGGCGTTAACGTGGCCAAGGCGATTGCCTTGGCCAAAAAATTACCTATTGCCGGGGTTAACCATCTTGAGGCACATATCTATGCTAATTGGCTGGATCCCCCCCCAGCTGGCGAAAATGGTAGAGTGAAATTCCCCTGCCTCTGTCTAATTGTTTCCGGTGGGCACAGCGATTTAGTATTGATGAAGGGACATGGGCAATTTGAAAAGTTAGGGCGGACCCGGGATGACGCTGCTGGCGAAGCCTTTGACAAAGCGGCTAGAATCTTGGGTTTAGGCTATCCTGGGGGACCAGCTATTGAACAGGCAGCCCGCTCTGGAATTCCTTGCTTGCCTCTCCCCCGAGCCTGGCTCAAGGAAAGCCATGATTTCAGCTTCAGTGGCTTGAAAACTGCCTTGTGGCATCTTGTTCACAAGGGAGGGGTCTCAGTTGCCGATGTCGCAGCAAGCTTCCAGCTGGCTATAGTCGATGTTTTAGTTTTCAAAACAATTGAAGCAGCCAGGCAATTGAAGGTGGAGCAAATTTTGCTGAGCGGTGGAGTGGCAGCCAATAAGACATTAACTCAGCATTTCCTTGCTAACTCGCCGGTCCCGGTTCTTATTCCTCCTCCCCACTTATGTACTGATAATGCTGCTATGGTGGCTGCCTGTGGCTATTATCATTTACGGGCTGGCAAGATAAGCGGTTATGACCTGGATGTAGTGCCCAGCCTCAGCCTTGGTTGACCTCTTCAGTAGCTCCCTGAAAAGCTTCGTTTTTCAGGTTAAATAATTAAACCCCATTTTGAAATCTTGCTGCTAGGACTATTTACCTATTTACTTTGTTCAATTAAGTTCATTTTGCCTTTATATCAAGAGTGAAAAATCCCTCTCCTTAGGACTTTTAGGCTATAGCAGGAAAACCTTGATGCCCAGGTGTGGGACTTTTGGGTCATAGACAGGCTGTAGAACTTTTATTAAGATTTTGATACTGAAGGTAATAGCCAATCAAGGGAGTAAGAAATTGGAGATGGAAGCAAAACGCCTCCAAGAAGAGGTAGCAACTCTTACAGTAGCAATCGAGGCAGCAATTGAGGAAGCGATAAGAAATGGGCAAAAATCCATGGGTGGCCTTAATGATATTCCAGAGTCAGGCCTGGTTTCCAATGAGGACTTTGCCCTCACCTGTGTGAATCCAGGTTCAGGGGTTGTCGGCTGGGTCGACGATTTTTGAGCCCGGACCTGAGGTTCTCTCAAGAGGGTGGCGGACATTGTCGAGAGTTTCCTCCAGTTGCTCATACTTCAGACAACGTAGTTTCTGGGTAACGCTTCTCGACGACAACAAGCGCGACTTGCCCAACTACCTGTGACACGCTCGCGTATGACCTCGTGTCAGGCTAGCGGTGTACAGCAGAGAAACTTGAAGCTTGCTTTCTCCAGGATGAGGCAAGATAGTGCTGGAGAGCACGTCGTCACAAGTCCGAAGTCCTGTTCTTTAGCGCACCTCTAGACAACGTTGTATCCTGCCTCCAGTGCCTGCTTGTTCACCGCTACGAGCTTGGCGCTATCCTTGTGACTGAGCATCCTGGACATCGCGCTCTTTATCAGTTCGAGCCGGATTGTCCCCGTAGCCTTAATGATTGCGCCAAGCGCCACCATGTTGGCTGCCTGGGAGTTGCCTAGTGACACAGCAATGTCACTTGCTGGCACGCTCAGCGCCCGCACATCATTGCGTTCTGTCGGGCGGGTGATAAGTGAAGAATTGACCAGTATTGTGCCTGCCTCAGCCACAGTCTTCTCGAACCTGTCGAGAGAAGGCAAGTTCATGGCGACCAGAACGGTCGGGTTGTCCACCACAGGCGAGCCGATTGGCTCATCAGAAAGAAGTACGGTGCAATTCGCCGTCCCTCCTCTCATCTCCGGTCCATAGGAGGGAAGCCAGGTCACCTGCAATCCGGAGTCTGCAGCTGCCTGGGCTAGGATCTTCCCCGCCAGGATGACTCCTTGGCCGCCGAAGCCGGCAAATATAAATGATTTCTCCATGCTAGCCCCTGTCCACAAGGTCGCCAAGTGGGAATACCTTAACTACTTCATTCAGCAGGTGACCGTTAGCCTCAACTGGACTCATCCGCCAGTTGGTAGGGCAATTGGTAAGCATCTCCACCAGCGAATATCCCTTGCCCTCAATCTGGTATTGGAAGGCCTTCTTGATCGCCCGACTTGCCGCCATGATTCGCTTGTGATCGTAGAGTGCCTGACGGGTGACATAGACCGGGGCTTCCAGCTGGGCAATCATCTCAGCAAAAGGAATCGGATAGCCAGCTAGCTGGGCATTTCTCCCGTCGGGACAACTGGTTGCCCGCTGCCCGATGAGGGTGGTGGGCGCCATCTGTCCTCCAGTCATTCCGTAGATCTGGTTGTTGATGAAGACTACGGTTATATTCTCACCGCGATTGGCGGCATGGATTGATTCTGCCGTGCCAATGGCAGCCAGGTCGCCATCACCCTGATAGGTGAAAACGATCAAGTCCAGGTTGACTCGCTTGATCCCGCTGGCCACCGCGGAAGCGCGGCCATGGGCCGCCTGGATGCCGTCGCAGCGAAACCATTCGTACATGGTGACTGAACACCCGACCGAGGCCACGACTACGACGCGGTCTTGGATGCCCAGCTCGTCTATGGTGTGGGCGATGATTCGCGCGACCAATCCGTGATGGCAACCAGGGCAATAACTGAACTGGGCGTCGGTAAGGCTCCGAGGCCGCTCGAAAACCTTGATCATGTTCTGCATGTTAACTGACATTACGCTTCACCTCCCTTAGGATGTCTTTAGGCGTGGGCACCACTCCACCGAGCTCACCATAGAACGGGGTCTCAGCCCGGTCAGCGACTGCCAGGCGCACATCTTCTACCATCTGGCCTGCACTCATCTCCACAGTGAGGATGGGACTGACCTGGCTGGAGAGCGCGCGAAGTGGCGCGTATGGGAAGGGCCACAGTGTGATAGGCTGCACCAGGCCGACCTTGATACCCTGACTCCGAGCCGCTGTGACTGCCGTCCTAGCGATTCGAGCCACCGTGCCATAGGCAACTATGACAATAGTCGCGTCAGAAGTCTCGGTTTCTCGGTAACGTACCTCCTTCTCTTCTATCTGGCGGTAACGGGTCTGGCGTTGGGTATTGATGCGGTTCAAGTCCCCGGGGTCCAAGGCGTAACTCGTAATCACATTGGGATCGCGACCACTGGCGCCGGTAAGTGCCCAAGGCTTGGCTGTCAATGAAGTTGGATCAATGGGTTCCGGGAGGGCGACAGGCTCCATCATCTGACCCATCATGCCATCAGACAGGACCATCACCGGAACGCGATGTTTGTCTGCTAGGTCGAACGCTAGCATCACCAGTTCAATCGCCTCCGCGATGGTGGCAGGTCCGAGGACAATGATGTGGTAGTCGCCGTGTCCTCCTCCCTTGGTTGCCTGGAAGTAATCTCCCTGAGCCGGGGCTATGTTGCCTAGACCAGGGCCGCCGCGTGCCACGTTGATGATCACGCAGGGCAAATCCGCACCGGCGAGGTAAGATATTCCCTCCATTTTAAGGCTTATGCCCGGACTGGACGACGAGGTCATGGTACGTACCCCGGCTGCTGATGCTCCGTAACACATATTGATTGCTGCCACTTCGCTCTCCGCCTGGACGAACACCCCGCCGGCAGCGGGCATCCGAGCCGCCATATATTCAAGTATCTCGTTCTGGGGGGTAATGGGGTAGCCGAAGTAAGCGCGGCAGCCTGCGCAAATAGCCGCCTCGGCCATAGCCTCATTTCCCGTCATCAGGATCTTGTCTATGGTATTAGTTCCTTTGCTGTTGATTTTTTCTCTCGGTAGACTTCGATCGCTATGTCGGGGCATGTCTGGGCACAGAAGGCACATCCGATGCAACGTTCAGGTTCTTTCATGTAAACGACGTTGTAGCCGCTTGGGTTGTACTCGGCCGAATAGGCCAGCACATCCTCGGGACAGAAGGCGATGCACAGCCCGCAGCCCTTACACCGCTCTCGATCAATTACTACAGTTCCTTTTGGCATATGTGTGCCTTGTCTGAGAGCATGTCGAAGGTCTATCTTGGATCATCTATGTGTTGCTGGGTAGGCTGTTCTGCTAGCCTTTCGAATCCTATCTTCAGCCAGCCTGACAGTGACAGTGTAAGGGGGCACCTTTTCTTTCTGCGAAATGTCGATTATCGTCTTGCCTCGGTCATAGATCTTCTTTACGTCTGCGAAGGCTCTTTCCTGAGAATACCCTCTTGGATGGAGCTCATGAGCGACGTTTATTACCCCTCCGGCGTTGATCCAGAACGCGGGGGCATGTAAGATTCCTCTATCCTGCAGCATTGCCGCATGCCGGGTAGGTTCCCACAGCTGATTATTCGCTCCCCCGCACGTGATGCGACACCTCAGTCTGGGGATGGTGTCATCATTGAGTGTCCCGCCCAGAGCGCAAGCCGCGAACACATCACATTGTTGTTCGTATATTTCGTCTGGGGGAACGAGCTTGGCACCTACTTCTGTAGCGATTTTCTGAGCGGCTGACTGGTTTACGCCTCCTGAGCCAATAAGTATGGCTCCCTGGCGGGCCAAGTCTCTGGCTAAGATGCTACCCACTTTTCCAGCAATGCCTTGAATGGCGACAGTCTTGCCCGGAAACGAATCAGTGTCAAACACTGCTTCCAGGCAAGCTCTCATTCCCCAGACAACTCCGTGAGCCGTCGCTGGTGAGGGGTCACCACTTCCTCCCATTTCCTTCGGCAGCCCGGCTACCCATTTGGTCACCTCCTTCATTGTTATCATATCTTCTACAGAGGTTCCTACATCGACCGCAGTCACGAATGCGCCTGCAAGGCTGTTCATGAGTGCTGCATAAGCTCGTAGCTGTTCCTTTCTCCTGTCTTTGTCTTGCGTTGGCTGGCCTCGAATCACTGCCTTACCACCGCCGAAACTAACACCGGCTCGCGCCAATTCAGTATCCGCGCCCACGGCCAGGGCCAGCTTGTAGGTCATGTCTTTCGCTAGGCGTTGATTATCAACAAGAGCCTCCGTCCTCGTGGGGAAGGGATACCATCTAGTCCCACCCAGAGCCGGACCCAGCGTGGTATCGTGAATAACAACACTGACTTCAAGTCCTATTCTCTCATCATTCACGATAACCATCCGTTCGAACGCTTGTCTAGATTCCAGGCATTCCGTGAGCGTTTTTTCGAAATCAGTAATTTATCACCTCCTTCTGCATGTCAGAGAAAAAGGAGTCTCCAAATTTGGAGACTCCTTGGGTGGACTCCATCGCCGGGACGAAGACTGACCTCATCCCGGATGTTCAATGTGAAAATGCGCACCTCTTTAACGGCTATTCCTTCGGTGGAATGTCGTGCCAAGGAATCAGCATGTCTCTCAACTTTCCCTTGACCGCGCACTGCCCTTGCTCTTATGATAACTCGTTTTTGGAAGTTTGTCACTATCCTGTGGGCCCGGTTATCCAACCAGAGGACACTGTCCGCATCTTCCCTCACGACAATAGTTCCTGAAGATATGAATTAAGCCTTGCTGATGACAGGCAGTGAAATCAATAGATTTTTCAAGGCAAAGCTGCATCTTCATATGCTGCGTTATGCAATTCTCAGCCGATTTGGGGTAATTACGGTAAAGCTCTATAGCGTTCTCTGTTAGCTGCGCCTCATTAGCTAATTCTCCCCAAGATAAAGCAAAGGGCAATATCACGTTTACTGCAATTTCACCTGCTTTGCTATTTCCTAAAATAGCCGATATCTTTGTTTTACTTCTGACATCAAAATCGAAATGGTCCCGCCAGTAGCCATCGCCAGTTACAGTCAGGCCGTTCTCAAGTACGCGGTGCCCACCGGGCAGGGGTGCTTCTTTCACCAGCTGCAATATCCCTGCTAACAGTTTTCCCTGGCAGTAACGCTCAAGAAGGCAGCTCTGGGCGACAATGCGCCGCACCGGAGAATTGTTGGGGTATATGTGTGAGAGGTTCCAGTCACCTTCCTTCATGGTTTTAACTTTTTGACCCGCCGACTGCCATATTTGCTCCAATTCCCGGACTTCTTTTTCCCTGGCAAACTTACCTTGACATCTTTGAGAAGGTAATAGCCCGGCTGTGCCTAACAACAAAGCTTGCTTCGTGGCCAGGCCCTCTCTGGATTCGATGGAATTGAGGGGCATTCTGTCGGCAAGGTCTTCAAAGGGCTTTGTGTTTTTAGCATAACCCAGAGCCCTCATCATGCCCCGGAAAAGCACCTGCCCCACCTCTTCTTGTTTTAACTCTGCTTTAAAATGCATCGCCTTCTGCTTAAACCTTTCTTCACCGGCAGTGTTCAATAGCTTTCCCAAGGTTTGTCTATCCACGTGGTCCAGTATCCGGAAGCAAGGAAGTTGCTGGTAGGGCAGCAAGTAGGCCTGGTGCCGCAATGCTTTCGCCAGACATAGCACGGGAACTGGCTTGCCGTTTTGTAGTAAGGTAGCTGAATTACAATCATGCCACATCACAACATGAAGGATGACATTATTATATTCAGCATCAGCATGATGCTTATGGCTATACCAATCGCTGGATTTAACGTGAACCTCTATATCCCCTTTCGTCAAATGAGATTTATTTACAATAACTGCATCCCGAAAATCGGGGCCGTTATCACCATTAGTCCTTCCAGGGTAGATTACACTGAATATCTCGTCTTCTGAGGAGGTCAACTCCCTTCCCACCGCTTGTTGCCATATTAGAACTGCTTGTTTTTCCGAGAATTTTATCCGATTACGTGTAATCATGGCACAAAAAAATTACCTGTCACTTTATATCAATTGTTTAAACCTTAGAGAATTGCTCGCAATATTTCATCCTGTCCTTGGAAAAACCGCAGCAGCCAACCTTAATTTGATTCATCGTGCTTTTCTTCGGCTCTGTAAATAAAGCCACTACGCTCAGCAACTATGCTGAGCAAGGTAGCCGATGCCCCGCGAGGTCGATACATCCCTTTTTCCCATTCACTGATCGTTTGCTGCCGCGTGCCTAATTCTTCGGCTAACTTCACTTGAGTTAAGTTCAGGTGTTGCCTCAACGCCTTGACCTCTTCTTTACTCCATTGTCTTTTTTTCTTTTTCCTTCTCTCCATCTCTCAAAATTATACACGGTTTAGTGTAACAATTCAAGAAGAATTTGCCAAAATTTAGTAAAAACCTTTTGCATTTTTGGTTTTTCCTGATATAATAAAAAGTTAGCAATCTCAAGGACAGAGTGCTAAAGTAAATCTAGGAAAGGAGGGAACATGGCTAAAATTGAACCTTTGGGAGACAGGGTAGTGATAAAACCTACACCCAAGGAAGAAGTAAGCAAAGGAGGAATAGTTTTACCAGATACAGCCAAAGAGAAGCCCCAGGAGGGGAAAATTATTGCTGTCGGTCCAGGCAGGTTGACTGAAGATGGCAAGCGTATTGCCATGGAGGTGAAGAAGGGGGACAAGGTTATCTATTCCAAATACGCTGGCACCGAGTTTAAACTAGAGGACGAAGAGCTGGTTATCATGCGAGAGGGTGATATTCTGGCCAAGCGGAATTAAGAAAAGGAGGTAAGCGAATGGCAAAACAAATTATTTTCGGCGAAGAAGCAAGGAAATCATTAAAGAACGGCGTAGATACCCTAACTGATGCTATCAGGGTGACTCTGGGACCACGCGGGCGGCCTGTAGCACTGGATAAGAAATGGGGCGCTCCTTCGGTTCTCAACGACGGCGTTTCTATAGCCAAAGAAATAGACTTACCCGACCCCTTTGAGAATATGGGGGTGCAGCTAGTAAAGCAGGCAGCCACTAAAACTAACGACCAATGTGGCGATGGCACCAGTACATCCACTATTATAGCCCAGGCTATTATTAGTGAGGGCTTCAAGAACATTGCCGCTGGAGCTGATTCCATGGCTCTAAAGCGTGGGATTGATAAAGGGGTAGAGGCTCTAGTTGATGAGCTCAAGAAAATGTCTATACCAGTGGCTGGTAAAGAGCAGGTAGCTCAGGTAGCCGCTATATCAGCTATTGACCAGGAAATTGGCGATTTGATTGCCGACGTTATGGAAAAGGTGGGCAAAGATGGTGTTATCACTGTCGAAGAAGGCAAGGGGCTGAAATTCGAGACTGAATATGTTGAGGGGATGAAGTTCGACCGCGGCTACATCAGCCCTTATTTCATCACCAACGCCGAACAAATGAGGGCAGAGTTAGAAGACCCCTGCATCCTCATCACTGATAAAAAGATTTCCGCCATAAACGAAATATTGGCGCCTCTGGAAAAGATTGTTCAAGTATCCAAGAATCTGGTCATTATCGCTGAAGATGTGGAAGGCGAATCCCTGGCTACGTTAGTGGTTAATAAGCTGAGGGGCACTTTATCTCCCCTGGCGCTTAAAGCGCCTGGCTTTGGCGACAGAAGAAAAGCTATGCTTCAGGATATAGCCGTTCTTACCGGAGGCACTGTTATATCTGAAGAAGTTGGCAGGAAATTAGATTCGGTGACTGTGGAGGATTTAGGGCGAGCCAGAAGGGTGATTGCCGATAAAGATAATACCACCATTGTCGAAGGCAAGGGCGAGGCCAAAGATATTGAGGCTCGAATCAAACAAATCAGGGCTGAGATTGATATAAGCACCTCGGATTATGATAAGGAGAAATTACAGGAAAGACTGGCTAAATTAGCAGGCGGCGTGGCAGTGATTAAAGTAGGTGGAGCTACGGAAACAGAGCTTAAAGAGAAAAAACACCGTGTAGAGGATGCCTTGTCAGCTACTCGAGCTGCTGTGGAAGAAGGTATCCTGCCTGGTGGTGGTGTTGCCCTTCTCAATGCCTTGCCGGCCTTGAAGAAGCTCAAGATAGGGGGTGATGAGGCTACCGGGCTGAACATCTTGAGACGAGCTCTGGAAGAGCCTCTGAGGTGCATTGCTGGAAATAGTGGCCGGGAGGGCTCAGTGGTGATAAATGCCATAAAGGGAAGCAAGCCTGGCATAGGCTACGATGCCCTCAAAGACGAACTGGGTGTAAATATGGTAGAAAAGGGCATTATAGACCCTCTCAAGGTCACCAGGAGCGCTCTACAGAATGGTGCGAGCATTGCCACTATGATTCTGACTACGGAGTGCTTGGTAACTGACATTCCTGAGAAGGAAAAGATGCCGGCGATGCCAGGAGGAGGAGGAGGATACGAGGGCATGATGTAGCCTCTGTGGCTGGAATTCAACTAAATTCACCAGAAGCAGGAAGAACCGCCTCATGGCGGTTCTTCCTGTATAATATCAGATCTCAAACAATTGCCTTAAAGGCTTTTCCTTGATAAGATTGCCTTTCTTAATCGGTCCTGTTACAGCTAAATTAAGCCCGCTATCGGTTATAATCTCCTCGGCCACCCCTTTTAGCTCATCTATGGTAATGGCATCCACAATAGAAATAACATCGTCTATGTCCAGAATTTGCTGCGTTAATATTTCCTGGCCACCGTACCATAATGCAACATTTTGGCTATCCTCAAACCGCAAATATAATCTTCCTTTTGATAGTTCCTTAGCTCTGGTAAGCTCAGTGTCGGCAATCACCTGTTTAATCTTCGACACCTCTTCGAGGATAGCAGCAAGAGCAATCTCCACCTTCTCGGGGTCAACGCCGGCATAAATAGCAAATGACCCCGAGTTAAGGAAATGCTCGGTATAACTGTGAATATCATAGGCTAACCCTTTATGCTCTCGTATCTCTGTAAATAGGCGGCTGCTCATACCACCACCAAGCACTGTGTTAAGCAAGTCAAGGGTAAAACGTTGCGGGTGGGAGCGAGAAAAGCCGTGAACAGCGAGGCAAAGGTGCGCTTGCTCGATATCCTTGGGCTCGATACGCAACCTGGCTCCCGTTTGCTTGTCATTAGTTACATAGCCAGTCATTAGCTCCCCGGCAGCCCATTTATCGAAAATGGGCTTGATTTGAGCCATCGCCTCTTCATGTTGTATGTTGCCAGCAATGCTAAGCACGGTGTTATTGGGTATATATCTGCGAGCAACGTAGTTTAATAGTTGCTCCCTTGTTATGGAGGACACAGTTTCCTTGTATCCGGTGACCTCACGCCCCAGAGGTTGTTCAGGCCATAACAGCTCGTCTATGAGCATGCTTACCCTCTGCTGAGGAAGGTCCAGGTTCATATTGATTTCCTCGTTGATAACCTTACGCTCACGCTCTATTTCTTTGTTATCAAAGCGAGAATTGAGCAAGAGGTCAGATAGCACGTCCAGGGCAATGGAGAAATGAGTGCTAGCGACTTTACACCAGAAGACGGTTACTTCCTTGTCTGTACCTGCATTGATTATGCCACCAACGCCTTCAATATCTTGAGTTATCTCCTTAGATGTCGGTCGCCGCTGTGTGCCTTTGAAGAATAAATGCTCGGCGAAGTGGGAGATGCCCGCTTCTTCTTTACTTTCGTAGCAAGAGCCAGCACCCACGAGGATGGCAAGGCATACTGAGCGGCTATGGGGCATAGTACTGGTGATGACCCTCAAACCATTATCGAGCACAGCCCTGTTGTACATTACCATGAATTTTACTTTACTTTTCTGTTGCCGGTCAATGAAACTTTGCTGCCTCCTGATGTTCAATTCTTATCACTTGGTGGTATAACCGAATTGTTGGCTCATATAGAAGCTTGGCTGAGCGTTTGCATCTGACCAACCTGACTCCATCCCTGAGGCATGTTGGGCTACTCTTTCTTGACAAACTGTTGGGCGGCTTCACCCATTCCGGCACCACTACCCGAGCTAAGACATACATCGGTTTCCATGCGAAGCCCTACGTCGAGCGGGGTTGACGTGGTAAGGTTAACCGCTCTTTTGGCACCCTGAATAAGGCGGGGATTGATTTTGGCTATTTCTTCGGCCAGCTTCTTGGCTTCAATCATTAGCTGGTCTTTAGGGTACACATGATCTATCAGCCTAATCCGGAGCGCTTCGGCAGCGTCAATTCTCCGTCCGGTGAGAATCAGCTCCTTAGCGATGCCCTGTCCCACTATCCGGGGTAACCGTTGCGTGCTTCCCAGGTCCGGGATAACCCCCAACTGAATCTCAGGAAGCCCGAACACGGCAGTATCACAAGCCAGGCGTATATCGCAGCAAAGAATAAGTTCAAAGGCTGCCCCTAAACAGTAGCCGTTTATGGCAGCGATAACCGGTACGGCTAGCTCTTCGTACATGGTAAATATCATTTTCAAGCTGTATAAGGAATCATAGCCCTGCCGGTAACTGGGAAAAATGTTCATGGGACCGCTCCCGGAGGCTACCATCTTCAAGTCCAGCCCGGCGCTGAATGCCTTATCACCGGCACCGGTCATGATGATAACCCTGACTTCAGGTTTTTCCTTGATAGCCTGCGCTGTTTGTTGAAGCCCCAATAAGACCTCCTGATTAAAAGCATTTAATGCCTCCGGTCGGTTCAACAGCACTGTGGCAATACTATCTTCGATATCCAGTCGAACAGCGTCTTGATTTGCCATTTGTCTCTCCTTTCATAGATTACTTTCAGACTGTCCAAAAATCCCTCTTGCTGGATGGTAATTAACGACCATTGATTGTCTCGGGCACCTTTTAACCGTTGCTTTGTGAGGGCTATTACCCCCTTCGGCTATTTTTGTTCACTTTCAGCTGATTTTACATCCCAGCTCCGACCAAGGTCAATTGTCTTTCCCCTATCTCAACACAGTCTCTACGCTCAGAATGACAAAAAGTAAAGGTCTCGGGATGACTACCCTGTCATTGCGAGGCATGCAGTGCCGAAGCAATCTCGTGGAGGGGTAAGAGGCATTGCGAATCAATCTCGAATATCCAAGCTGATTTTCGCCGCAAGCAGTGGTATAATCAGTATGGAATAAAAATTCAGGCGCGTTTTCAGAGGAAGCATGGCAGTTTTACAGATTCGCACTTTGCCCGACCCTGTGTTGCGGCAAAAAGCCAAAAGAATAACCAAAATCGATGACTCCATTCAAAAGTTAATTGATGACATGATCGATACGTTACGCGCTGACCCCAACAGAGCTGGCCTCGCTGCCCCGCAGGTAGGAGTGTTACTCCGCGTAGCCGTCATCGAGCTACCAGAACAGGAACTTATCACTCTAATTAACCCCGAAATAATAAAAAAGGAAGGTGAGCGAATAGTCCAAGAAGGCTGCTTATCCGTACCTGGCTACTTTGGGGAAATAAAAAGAGCGGTAACAGTGAAGGTCAAAGCGAAAAACCGAGACGGTAAGCAATTCCGCCTCAAAGCACAAGGGCTTCTGGCTCAGGCTCTTGAACAGGAAATTGAGCATCTCGATGGCATTCTATATATTGACCATTTGGAGAGCCCGGAAAAGCTATTTGAGGCTGTTCAAGAACAAGAAATGTAGGTCCCAATTTATTGGACTCGCCCCTTCGGTCATTGCAGGGCGTGCTCTCCTTTTTGTCATTGCGAGGAGCAAAGATTCCTCACCTACGGTTCGGAACAGGCTCCGCAATCTTCGAAGGGGAAATCCTAAATCCCAAGCACCAAATCCCAAACAAAGGAAAGGGAAATTTAATTCCTCTCATCAAAATACCAATGGACAAAACAGTTTAGAGCTTTGAATTTCGATGTTTAGATTTGTTTGGAGATTGGATTTTGGGATTTGGAATTTAGCCAATGGGATTGCCACGCACCTTTCAGGTGCTCGCAATGATAAGAAGAGCCTGATGACTCACGCAACTACAAAAATACGTAGTAGATTGGGAGAGACTTAGAAGGGGATAACCGAGCCTGAGGCTCGGTCATCCCCGTTTTATCTTTCTATGCCTCCTGGTGAGCTTTGCGCCTTCTTCTTCTACCCCAGACCACTCCCCAGATAATCAAGCCAATCGCGGCTATTATGACAATGATAAGCCACCAGGTGATGGTTCGTGACGTTGTGAACGTATCGCTCAACCCGGCAACCTCCACCTCATACTGCCCGTAATCTAATCCAGACCGGGTGAAACTCACTTGCTGGCTCTGTCCAGCACCCAATGTCACTGTCTTGGTATCTACTGTTTGGCCATTTAGCTTTAGCTCAACAGGGTAGGTGCCTTCCTGCCCGCCGTCGTTGGTTATCGTAGCGGCGATGGTAACGCTTTCTCCAGTCTTGGTCACGAAGGTGACAGTCTTCCATATCTTTTTCACACTGGGTTCGATGCTCAAGCCACTGGGCACAAAATGGGCAGGCTGTGGAGGTGTGGGAGCAAGCTCAGCCAGTACGCCATAAATACTGAAATGGTTTATCGGCGCAGATAGAGTCAGCTCTGCCACGCCACTTGGTCCACCTGCTTCATACTCCAATGGTACCCAGATTTCATTAACATCATCATAATAATCCATGGTTACATTTAGAGCATTCTCAGGCAATTGCAGTTCATCCAAGCCCAGTGTCAAGAAGATATCCCTGTCGAAAACAGCGTCCGCAGGAGTTATGTTAAAGACCACAATCGCTTCAGTATTCTCTGGCAGAGCAGGTATTTCCTCGAGCTCTCTGACTACTATCAGATAGTGTGTCCTTTCGTCAACAGTGGGTGCATGAGTCCCCCGGTCTAGCAACAAGTTGTGACTGCCATCGAGGCTAGGCCCAAGTAAGTCTACCGCTAGCTTATCATTGCTGTAAAGGGGCTCCGTGGTGTTATTTCCTTCCCAGTCCACCGTAAGGTATTTGGTCTCAGGACAGCCACCACCGCCTCCCCCACGGGGCGGAACCGGAATTGTAGCAACCCCTGTGCCTATAGTAATGGAGTCTGATACTCCCTCGGCACAGGTAACGTCAGCGGTATTATAGAATGTAGAGCCACGGGTTGCCGTCGAGCTTACAGTACCAATGATCGTGTAAGATAAAGAGCCGCCAGAGAGAATGGTTATTCCTCCATTCCAGGTGATGGTGTCGCCATTATCAATACCACCAGCGGCATCAACTATGGTAAGGATGCTCTCGTCATAGTCATCGATTATGGTAACCCCGGTGGCATTAACGCTACCAGTGTTGGCGACGGTTATGGTGTAGGTTAATGTCCCACCAGGCTCAACCGGGTCAGGGGAGTCTGACTTGGTGATGGCCAGCAAAGGCCCTGCGCACTCAATTACTGTTATCTCTATGTCGCAGTAGCTAGTGCAGCCATTTTCGTCGCTTATGGTGACGCCGTAGGTGCCGCTGGCGCTTACCACTATGGATTGAGTCGTCTCAGCGGTAGTCCAGTTCCAGCTTACGGCATCGCCGCCATTCTCAGTCAGGGTGACATCGCTGCCGGCACAGACCTCGGTGTCTGGATCGGCATTTATGCTACAGGTAGGTGATTCATATACCGTTACTGTTGTCTCGCAGTAGCTCTCACAGCCATTTTCGTCGCTTATGGTGACGCCGTAGGTGCCGCTGGCGCTTACCACTATGGATTGAGTCGTCTCAGCGGTAGTCCAGTTCCAGCTTACGGCATCGCCGCCATTCTCAGTCAGGGTGACAT